>BNJU01001258.1_pt1 | contig 32566 bp, 54 predicted proteins | sample 8539281 | NCBI WGS metagenome assembly BNJU01 (sample SAMD00202456, study PRJDB9452) | human saliva metagenome | isolation source: human saliva | place: Japan
GTCTTGGTGACAATGGTGTCCATTCCTTCATCAATTTCCCGAAATGCTCAAGAGCACTCTTCCCAAAATCTACTAGCTTTTGACTAATCTCTGAGAGTTTGTCTGAAAACTGATTCAGTAACTCAGCTTTCAGAAGCTTGTTTGTCTCTTCAAGACCACCACTGGCTTTCTTCCCTGACTCGCCAAGGTTCTCCATCTCATTAGCAAGCCCGTTGAAGGCAGCCTTGGACTCATTCAGTTGAGTCTCTAGCTTATTGACTTCTGTTGAGTTCTCGCCATACTCTTGTTTTGCAATGGCAAGTTGTTTCTCAAGGTTCTCGACCTGTTGAGCGACAATCTCACTTTGTTTTCCAATCTTCTGTTCAGCAAGTGCCAACTTATCTGCTTCACTAGCATTGGAACCCATCTGGCTTTCTTGTAATTTGAATGAGCTGACAACTTTGTCACCTTCACTGGCAAGACGCTGTTGCTCGTTTTGAAGCTCTTTCAGTTGTTCACGGTTTGACTTGGTAGCATTTCCATTTCCATCCAATGCCTTATTGACATTTTCAAGCTTGTTCTCATAGCCCTTCAGGATGTTCTCTGTCTGGACCACTTCCCGTTGAAATGCACGGTATTGATCAGCACCAATGTCACCGCTCTTGAATTGAGCTTCAACTTGTGCTTGTGCCTGTCTCAGCGTTTCCAGTTTTTCCTTGGTAGTTGAGACTTGCTTTTGGAGGACTTCTTGCTTTTGAGCCAATAGAGTCACATTCCCCTGTGTCAAATTTCAGAGCCTTGTCAATGCTCTTCAATTCTTTTGCTGCTTCAATAGAGGCAGAATTTACTTTTTTCAGGGCGTTTTGAAGGGGCTGTGTGTCACCGCCAATTTCAATTTTTATCCCTTTAATATTACCGGCCATATTTCCTCCTTTCGTATAAAAATATAAAGAGCGCCTAAAGGATTCTTGTGATCAATTGTCCATCCATTTGATGAACTTGATCTCAGATTCTTCCTCTCAGCACTCTATTTCAGACTAAAATGAGTCAAAATCTGACTGTGTGGCCTTGCGTGTTTCTGATTTGTTCTCAGTACGCAAATTTACATAATCTGTTTGATAATCCAGAGCCATGCCAATTGAAATGTGCTTCAGATCATCAATTGTAAGACCAGTTTCTTTACAACAGGAGAGATAAGATTCTACTGTAAAGATTTCATCACTGGCTGATTCTGACTCATCTGGTTTTTTTTTGATGTCATTGTGTCGTTGATCATTTCCATCAAGATTGGAGCGATGTCCTGCAAAGGAAATTCTTCCATCTCCATGAAAAATTGTTCATAAGGCTTGATGTGTGGATTTCCTGATTTTGTGAAAACCCAAAACAAGCGATTGAAGAAGGTCATGTCAAAATTGGCTAACATGTTGATGTCAACTTCATTGTTGACATTCTCAGCCATTTGCATGATATTCTGGTTTGAGATCATTCCAAATAAATCTTGGAAGAAGTCTTTCCCAAACTCACTCTTATAAGCGATAGGAGTGTAAGCATTGGTTACAAGCTCATACTCCTTTTCACTAATGATCACACTCTTACGCATTTAAGACCTCCTTAATTACAAAGCTTGATTAGGTTCATAAACCTTTTCAAACCATTTCTTATAAACTTCTTGATCATCCGCTGATGTGATGGAACGTTTCACCACTTGATCGCCTGGGCGAGGACTAGCCTTGAAGCTCAATTCACGTTCATTCACGTTGGTTCCGTTCTTGGTAGCTGATCCGCTAGATGGGCGACTTGCTGAACAGTAATACATGATGTGACGTGTCTTGTTAGCATCACCAGCAAATTCAAACATAAGAGCAAAGTTGGTTGTCTTTGCATCTGCTTTTTCCGTGACCACTCCTGTTGTAGGGTCTTTGATGTCCCCCAAGATTTTAGTGGCAAAGGCTTCAATGATATGTGGGACTTTGAACTTACCTTCATAACCTTCATTTGAGTTGATGAAGTAATAATCAATGTTATCAGCTTTCACTGAGCCTGAATCCCCTTTAGGGTCCAGCGTTAATTCCATCGCTCCCGGGAAGCGGAATACTTGACCATAAGTGATCACTCCTGCTTCGCTGATGGATTGGATTGGTGCCACATGGACATTTTCAAGTCCAAATGTAACTTTATTTTCAGTCATTTCTTTCCTCCTCAATATAGATAGACTTCATAAGACTTCACAAACAGTCTTTCTGATTCAATAAAATTTTCTTCCTGAACATCAAAAAAGAGCTTGTGTTCATTCCATAGCTCTTCCAAGCGTTCTTCTAGTTCCTCGTCTTTGCGTTCAAATGCCAATTCTACAGTTACAGCACGGATCTTGTATGATGCTTGATTGTCTGTCCCTGTGATAGATGGCAAGCTTTCAAAATAGACGAGGTAAGGCAGTAATGGGACATTTCCTTCCCTGAATGCCTTGTAAGTGACAGGCAGGCTAGCCTGTTCCAAAATTTCTGCAAACTCTGACAGCTTCATCTTCCAAGCTCCTTCAATTTCTTTTCAAAATTCTCAATAGCGTGATCTTCTGCCGGCTTGATGTGTACGATGCCGGAAACCCGTCCCCCGTTCCTTTTGATATGCCCAAACTCAAGCAAATGAGGGAGACGGTAATTTGTGTTATGCACTACAAAATTACCCTTCCCCATTTTCTTTTTCTTCCACGTTTTGGCATACTTACCAAATCGTTTGGGGCTTGTTGCTTTCAATTCTTGGACGGTCTCTTCTGCTGTTTCTTCTGCTATCTTGTCAACTTTTTCTTCAACTTCTGTGGAATATTCTGCTAATGCTTTAGCAATTTGACTGGCTAGATCTTGGCTCATGTCATTTTCTCCACTAGGGTCAATTCAAGGATGTTGAGGTTGATTGGATATGTCTTCAAAATCCGGTACTCCTTACCACCAAATTCAGCAAATTCCTGATTGTCATATTCAAAACTATGAATATCAACAATTAGATTGGGCCTGATGCCAGCCTGATTGGCTTGGTAAAATTCGGACCGTGTGATAGATTTCTTCTTACAGAAAATTGTAGTCTTTACTTTCTCAGTCAGATCTTGCTTGAGCTTGTCCTTGCCTGTGATTTTAAAACCTATCAATGTGATTTCATCATTCCACATCTCGCACCTCTTTCTTGGAAGAGATTTGCAGATTGTTCAAGCGCCATTGAAGGTGACGTGGCAAATCAACACCACCTTCGTAACGATAAGCAGCAAAGTCAACAATGAACATTTCATGGTCAGCACGATCTGGAACCAATTCAACACCCAGATTGTTTGTTAATTCGCTGATGACGCTTGAGACAATCTTCTCTAGTGTTTTATCTCGCAAATTTGAAGCAATTCCTAATTTGATTTAAGTAATTCCACTAACTGACCAGTGTCCATGCTATTCTTCCTCTTTCTTAGTTGCTTTCTTGCGCTTTGGTTTCTCTTCAGTAGCTTCTTCTACTTCCTCAGTAGCTTCTTTCGCTTCTTCAGTAGTTTCTTCTACTTCCTCAGTAGTTGTTTCCACCTCTTCAGCAGCCTCTTCTGCTTTCTTAGTGGCTTTCTTAGTGGCTTTCTTTACTACTTCATCAGTGATGAAGATTGAACCTGCTGAATTAAAGCCTGTCAAGAGTCCTTTAACAAACTCTTGATCAGGTTCATAGCCTTTGCGTGGAAACACATCATCAATTTGATATTCATGTTGTTCTTCATCACGCATGTCCTTGAATGGACGGATTACTGTATAGGGCATGTGATACCTCCTTATGCTACAACATCAGTGTATGTGCCAAAGAATCCGGCAGCTTCATCTACTTTCTTGACATCCAAACGGATGAAGAGTCCAAGCAATTGGCCATAAATGTCATTGTTAACCCATTTAACAGATACTTGAGAACGGTCAAAGAGTTTGACGAATTCAGAAATGTCACCGATGAAGAACTTCATGTCTCCTTCAGCTCCAAATACAGTGTCATCTACTGGGTAGATTGTTTTCCCACCGAATGAGTAACCTGTAGGGGAAGCTACATCAGTTTGAAGCATATAGCGTCCATCTTTGTCTTTTACTTTGTCAAGCGCTGCAAACATTGATTGAGTTACAACAATACTTGCTTTGTAGATTGATTTAATTTTCTTATTGTAGATGTCTTTGATGCCATCAAATCCAGCAGCATCTGCTTGAGTGGCTGTTTTGAAGACAGCAGCGATCAATGACAATTCAGTGTTTTCACCTTGGTTAAATACTTCATCTTCTACAATTGACATGATGTCATAGTCTGCATCATCAATCATTTCTTGAGATACAGGGATGTATCCACGGTAAGTTTTGATTGAGTAATCAATTTCGCTGATGCTTGGTTTTCCAAGTTCAGGATTAGCTTTCAATTCATCAGTTGAAACCATTTGCCATCTGTTTTCTTGATAACTGGATATTTACCAGAACCACTGTTTACTTGAACACGTTGGACAAGATCCAAAAGTGGATTGCGTGTCTTTTCAAGGAAGTGAGGTTTCAACACTTCAGTTGGGATCAAAGCAGCGCTTCCAGAGTCTGTTGTTTTAAGACCTACGATGTCACGAGTTTGACCAGTACGAATGAATTTAGCAATTGCGTCACGTTGTTCCAATTTCTTTCCTCCACGTTGCTCCCCGTCTGGATAAGTTGGGGCTTTCCGATTTTGTTCATCGACTTGTTTTTGAAGCTCTTCAATTTCTTCTTCAAGTTTTGCTTTTTCTGCCTGTTTCTCTTCCAATTCTTTTTGGATGTCTTCAAGGCTCTTTTCAACCGTTGAAACTTCTTCTTCAGTTTCAGCACGGTCCAATTTTTCTGCTTCGATTGCAGAACGTTCATTCAATTCTGTGATTGCTTCTTCCAGTTCAACAACCTTGCTTGCTTTTGCACGCATGCGTGCGCCATAAATCAATGCTTTATTCATAGATTGTATTTCTCCTTAATTTTCATTTTGCGTTCATTTAACGCTTCAATATTGGCACGTTTCAGACATTCAAAGTCTTTCTTCCGTGCAGCAATTTCAGTCTGTGGATAAGCCGGAAATGTGCAAGGGCTGACCTCAAAGATTTCAAGCTCTAGCACGGTATCAAGATAAGAACCATCTTCACGCTCAATGGTATCCACTTTGATAGGCATAAATCCAAAACTGCATCCAACAATATCCCCACGCTGTACACGGGCATAAGCTCCCATAGCGTCTGGATCATTCCTGTTGATGATAATGTCACCATAAAGACCTTTGTCATCAACTTTGAGAATAACTGTGCTATTTCCTGTGCGTCCTAAAACTAGGTTATGGTCATGGTTAAACAATGCACGGATGTCAGCATTCTTGATTGCTTCTTCCACTCCTGCACGTTTAATCACTTCAAAATAACCTGGCCACAGCTCAGTTTCTTCATCAAAACGGATAAAGTAGCCACTCAAAATCAAGTCACCAGATTCCTGTTCTTCTCGTGTCTCAAATTTAGTAGCGATGTATGAATTACGTTTCTTCATTGGCATTTCCTCCTTCCTTATTTAGTTTGCTCTGATTGCCTAACTCCCCTTGTGGAAGGTAGTTTTCAAGAACAATAATTTCATCCATTTCAGGATCCGGAGTCATACCCACCCAATCTCTCCACTCGTTTCTACGCATTGCAGCGCTGTTGGTCATTTGTTGAGCAACCGTTGAAAGTTCTGTAATGTCGTAAGAGTACAGTGAACGTGGATTGAATTTGAAGTAACGTGTGGTTGAAGTCAGTAGATCTCTTGTAAGTGTCTGAGTAATCGTTGTTGCGATGCTCATGATAGTGGTATTCACAAAGTTGTTGTATTCTTCTTTGTTGAAATCTCCCACACCTAACACAAAAGCCGGAACACCTAACATTCCAGCTACTGTCTTCTTATCAATTTCTACTGACTCATTCAAAGCGATGTCATTCAAACTTAATGGCTTCACTTGTTCCACTTCCATCAAGGCATCAGGAACAATCCAAGGTTCACCAGACTGGCTTGTTGTCAAGTATTTCTTAGCGATTTTCTCCCGCCCCTCAACAGTTCCAAGCTCTTCACTGGATGAGTCCACCTTCACGATGAGGCTTGGAACGTTCTTCCCGTTCATGAAGCCCTTCTTGGTCTGTGTAGCCATGTTCAAATTGCGTACAATGTCTTTCAAGGCCAATCTAAAACCGGTCCCAATATAAGGCCGGTCTGGATCAGGATTGATGGCGAAGTGGACCACTTCATCTGGATTGAAATCAGTGTCCCTGAAGTGGATCATATATGTCAGATCATTACTTTGAACGAAACTTCCGACATTGGGAACGGTCTGAGGTTACTGATGTAATCAGTCATTGGGTCATATTCCACATGTAGCACAGAATTTCCATCGCCAAACAGGAGCAAGTCCCTGACAATCTTGAAGATCCATGATTTTCTTGTCATGTGATCACAAGGGTTGATGTCGATCTTACGGGCCAACCCGTCCTTGATTCGTACATCACCAGATTCTGTATTCTCCATGAGCTGGATAGTCATATTTGAAACCATGTCAGCAATTTTATTGACTGCCATGATCACATCTGGATTCCTTGCTAATGGAATATAGCCATCACCGTCATACATGATGCCTAAATCAGAATTGCCAAAGCTTGTGAACATCGTCTGAGACTTCCCACGCTTGAATAATTTGTCAAAGATTCCCATATTTCTCACCTCCTTTCTATCTAATCAAAGTAAGCCATCACATTCTTATTCTTACCAAGGTTAGCAAGCGCCTGAATACAAGCGAAAACACTCGCATCAAACAAGTCAATTCTTGCTGTACCTCCATCACCATCTAATTTCTCATACTGGACAGCGTCATCCACTTTCTCAATGGCTCTGACATTGCTGACGCAATACTCATAAGCGTCCGAATGTACATAATAAAATTCTTTGTTCTTCACTTTCAATTCAATTCTTCTGAATCCCTCTGATTTCAAATAGAATAGCTGAGGCTGGTCAATCATTTTGAATTTAGCTTGCTTCATTTTGAGCATGAACTCTCTACCAAATTTCCTATCCATACCGACAGCAGCAATTTTGAAGCCTTCTGTCGCATTTCTATGAACCATTTAACAATGTCATCATAGAGAACGGTTGGAGTGTTGCTCATTGTCAGCCACCCATCTGATTGCCACCCAAACAGTGGGATGCCATCATCATTGGCTTTCTTCTGAGCGTTGACACGAGGAAAGAAAGCGTGTGTGATACAGATATCAACATCTTTTTCACCATCGTTATATACACCATAGAGAGCAGAAGCGGTCAAGTCATGCAGTCTTGAGAGGTCAGCTCCTCCATACCATCGGATAGGAAGCTTTGCAAGCTCCTCAATGGTCCAGTCATAGCAGTCATCACTAGCAATGAACTCATCTGGATTGAAATAAGCGTTCATTGAGTTAGTAAAGACATTCAGTGTCTTATTGAAAAACTCGTTTCTGGTCTGTGGATCATTCAAGGCCTGTTCTGCTTCTTCCTTGAGGGCCTTGAGTGAGACAGTCACACCCCATGAGGGATTAGCCATTTTCAACACATTCTCATCCAAGTAGTCTCCAACATCTCCATCAGTAGCCTGATTGGCCTTACAGATGAAGATGAAGAATGAATCATCTTTGACCAGCTCTTTCAGCACCTTCTGACAATATTTCAGACGGTTAGCAAGGAAGCCTGTTGGAATGTCCCCTGCTGTAGAGATAACAAAAAGCATACTGTTCCGGTATGCTGACATTGTTTTCTTCATAAGACCGTATTTCTTGGGAATTTCTCATTGTGTGTGCTTCATCTAGGATGATGACATTCCCATTGAGAGAGTCAAGCCTGCTTTCATCATTTGCTAGTGCTTGGATAAAAAATGAACCCTCCTCACCAAAATTGGCAGTGATGGAGTGTTCTTGGTTGTTATCTTTGATACGGATGTTCTTGTCATTCCATCTCTCAACATTGAACCGCAAGAAGCCAAAGGCTTCCAAGGCTTGCTTGACAGAATTGGCTACAATATAGCATTTTGAACCGCTGTCTGTATCAAGAATCTGATAGGCCAGAGCGATTGCAGCAGTAAACGAAGTCTTTCCATTCTTCCGAGCAAGCATGATCAAGGCTTCTTTGAAGCGTCTCTCATTTGTTCCCTCGATATAGAATCCAAAGAGATTGACCACCACAAAATGTTGCCACGGTTGCAAAAGTAATGGCTTATTGCGGATAGAGACCGCAAACATATCATCACCCTGCTGATGAACAATTGTATGTTCAATGAAATGAACGACAAAATCAACCATGTCTTCATCCATCTCAAACTCTGGATTATCCAAGTCTCTCAGGAAGCGTGATGCTGCCAAAATGTTCTCTTCACAATGCTCTTCCTGATGGTCTAGAACGTGTTGAGCGTATTTTTTGGCTTTCTCCACGTTACCCATCAGACTTCACCCGTTTCTTTTTGATCTGGTCTTTAAATTTTAGGACCTCAGTGAGAACTGATCCATTATCTTGCTCTACCACTTCACCCAATGATTTAGGATTCATCATCAGTTGATTTGAATAGCTGAGTATATCTTTTCGTAGAATTTCCATTGCTGTGAGAATTGGAACCTTGCGCTCATTCTCAGCTCCTGCCTTATTCACATAGACATCTGTAACAGGATACCCCATATTAGCATAATCCTGAGCAAGTTTCTGATACTGAAATAGCATTCCTGAAAAAATGTCAATGATCATATCAAATTCTTTGCGATAAGTCCCAAGCTCTTTCATCTGTTTGATGACTTTTGACTTGATTGACTTAGCTGTGACTGGTTTTGCCAAAAACTAGGCCTCCTTCCCAAAATCCCTTTAGTTTTTATCCCCTTTTTGTCTGAGTGGTCCCTGACTTGGAAAAAGTTCCTTCACCGGTTCCCAGACGCTCGAAAAAAAAATTTTTTTCGATGGGGATAATCGAAAAAAATCAAAAAAATTCAAAAATTGAAAAATTTGATTTTTCACAAAATTTCGTTTTTTTGATTTTTGTAAAAATTCAAAAATTCCTTTTTTCGTTTCTTTTGCCAAAAAATTCCTTGACCAATAACTTTATCATTCTTTCTGTCATGGAAAGTGTTGTGTCGCTTGTTAGTGAGAGGAAGACAATTCCATTCTTGAAATTCTAGTTCAGGATATTCGGACACTGGAAAAATATGATGAATCATTTCAGCTGGTTCTGATATTCCATATCTCAAGCTCTCTTGACATAGATAATTATATTTCCTTAGAATCTTATCTCTGAACTTCTCCCACCTCTTTGTCTTCAAAGAAGGTCTGACAATTTTGTTATACATTAAATCCTCCTCACACAAAAAGGACAGACCAAACTGATTGGCTGTCCATTTCATACTTGAAAGCTATGCTATCATAATATTTTATTTTATGTGAGAAAACAAGAGTTTATTTTCTCATTTTTGTGTTGGTGTTTTTTCCCAGCGTACAAGAATTGATGAAACGGCCATACATAATTTTTCGTCTCTGCAAACGGAATATCCTACGATCTCATATTTCAAACATGGGTTATTCTTGATATCCGTGTTCAATTCTTTTACTGCACTTCTCATTAACGGAACATCTATGTATTCTTTTTATTATCATACTGTTATTCATATCCTCTTCACCTTTCTTATTTTTGTAATTCTTTCAGTTCGTTCATTATACTTCCTCATTTTTTTCAATGATAAAGGCTATTAATTCTTTAGGATTAATATAGATGTTACCAATACCCATTAAATGTCCGTTATTAAACTGACTAACTAAACGGGTGATTTCTGATTTATTTGAACTAAAAATTTCAGCATTTTTACCATTTGTTAAATGAAAAACGATTTTATTTGTAGTCATTATTCTTCCTCCTTTGGTGGGTTCGGATAACTCATCCAGAATACTGTATCTTCATAGGTGTTTTCAAATCCAACACCGTTCCCAAAATCAATCCAGATATCAGTGGTAATATCTTGTGTCTTTGGATTATATACAAGAACTTCTTCATCAATCTTTGGAGTTTTACCTTCCCAAACAAAATCAAATCCATCCCCAAATATTTCTTTATCGTCTTGATAGATATCCTTGGTTGTTAATTTATTCCATTCATAAATTGCCACAGTTATGTCTGATATTCTTTTTGCAGTAGCCATTTTTTTCTCCTCACTTTCACATATCTTATATTTTGTTAAGCTCGCCTTGTTTCCGAAATCCTTTTAGAATATAGCTTTCATTCGTTTCTTTTTTTCTAGTTTATGCTTAACTCATTATGTTAATGTCAAAATTATAAAATTAAATAACAAAGTTTCTCAAGGCATCATCTAGTTCAGCTTGTTCAATTCCAATGTATCTTAGTGTTATCGCTGGAGACGAATGATTGAACATCTTCTGTAGTGTGCCTACATCCTTTGTCTTGTTATAATATTTATATCCAAATGTTTTGCGCATTGTGTGCGTTCCCACATTATCAATGCCCAATTCTTCAGCAGCCTCATGGATGATCTGGTAAGCTCGTTCACGAGTGATGGCCTTGTTTCCTCCTTGCCTGCTCTTAAATAGAAAATGATGGAATGGCTTCCCTTCAACATACTTCCTCATTTCTCGCTTCAGCTCTTTTGTCATCCTACGAGAAATCTGCTTGCCAGTCTTTTTCTCTCGTAGTTTGATATGCCATCCCTGGACATCTTTGACTTTGAGTGTGAGAATGTCACCAACGCGCAAGCCTGTATTGAGACCAGTGATGAATAACATGTAATACATTTCATTCCATTCTCTCAAATAGTCCTTCATCGCTTGAATGTCATCATTATCTTTGATTGGTGAAACTTCTTCCATTAATCCACCTCCCTTCAAAAGCCAGCGTAAGCTGACTTTTTAAAGAATTCCTTTTGTTCTAGCGTATGTCTCAAGAATATTTCTACGCTTGCGATATATCGTGGCATTGCTAGTAAATTGTTTTTCTGCAATTTCTTCCCAATCTAAATTTGCTTGCCCCCATCTAAAATAGAAAATATCTAGCTGTTCTCCTGTTAGTTGCTTTTTAAACGTTTCAACCGTTTCTTTGAACAATTCTAAATTTTTTAATGGCACATCAGTAGCAAATTTCATTACCATGTTTTCTGTCGGTTTACTCACACCACTGCCACTACTTCCAATAAAATCATCCCCATTTTTCGCCATCAGTTCAGCTTTTCTTGTCCATATTGCTTTATCTATTCCACGAAATTGAAAAAGTTCTTGATCTAAATTATGTAGCTCTCTATTGTTCAACGACTTCATTTAATACCTCTCTTTTATATATTTCCGACACACCTATTAACGTTTTTCGATAGGCTAATGCTTCTTGTAATGTGTCAAACTCTTTATCTTCAAATTTTGAAGGATGTGTCCCGTCCCATTTACAATGCCCAATATATTTTCTTACTACATATACCATTTCAAATCTTCTTCCTTAATAAATGAGCCATCAATCCATTTACCTTTTCGATCTTTGATTTCGTTATAGGCCCCAGTGAAACATTCTAGAAATTCATAACCCAAAATATTGCTGATTGATTTCAAGTAAGTCACAATGCGCACAAGGTTATGACGACACATTTTTTTACTTGCTAAATCTTGAGATAGCTGAAACTCTGAAATGTTAGCATTTAGCAGTTTGAAACAGTCCATTGCTTCTTTTCGCCTGATATTATTAGCCTCTTCAAAGATGCTCTGTACATCTGCTTTAATAAGCAATGCTAAGCCAACTACAACAACAGCACAATCTCCAATACTGTCTTTTGTAAGTTCTTCGTTTTTTTTGAGAAATCCAGCGCATAATTCCCCAAATTCTTCACTCAATTTCAATGATTGTTTATCTAATCTTCCTCCATTTTCTAAATCATGATCAATAAACCATTGCTTTACATTATTTAAAATTAATTCTTCCATAAATCCACCTTTTTAAAAATACTTCCTTCTTTGAGATTTCATTCCCTCAAACGAAATCCCATGATCTTTATCAACGCCTTTACAAATCCGATCCATAATTGCTTGACCATAGACTTCACCAATCTGCGCACTACTCTTTAGATTACTTGTAATAATCGTACAATTACGGTTATCAAGGATTGAAAACAGGATTTCTTTGCTCCAATCTGTAACCTTCTCAGTGCCTAAATCATCTAGTACCAGAAATGGGACTTTCGACAAGCGAGCGACCCATTTCTGCTGAGTCTGGTCTGATGACCCGAAATCACTTCTGATTCTAGCTAGCAATTCCGGTATTTTGATAAACATCGCATGTTTTTTAGTCTTATCTGAAACCTGCTTAATAATGCCATAAGCTAGATGACTCTTACCGACTCCTGCAGGGCCAAGAAACAGAACATTATTTGTATCTCCAGCAACATAGCCATCCGCTATCCTAATAGCAGCATTAAGCTTGTCCTTCTGGCTCTGGTCAGTAACCTGATAATTGCTAAGCGTTGCCTGCTTTAGCTCTGAATTTACAATTGAAGAATTGAATAGGACATCAATTCTTCTAGCTTCCAGACGTTTGTCTTCCTGCTCCCAGAATTCATCTTGAAGTTTTTGTTCATCTTTCTCGATTAATTCTTTAGCACATGCAAAACATACTTTTTTGTCAACACCTTTTATGACAAACATCTGTTCCCCATGCTTTGAACAAACTTGATCACACGAAGTCAAGTTTTGTTCTACATAATTATATAAACTCATGCACTTCCTCCAGACCTACTACAATCCATCATAAAGGCCAATTTTCCAAGCACTGCACGAGGGTTAGGATGATTTATCATCATATCTTTCTGCATTTCTCCTAACGGGTAAAATTGCTTTTCAAAGGCTTCAATCACTTCTAGTAAACTAACCATTTTATCACCTCAAATTCCAATATCATTATCTGGCAAAATTTGTGCCTGTTTTATTGGTCTTTCATTCAGATAGCCTTCAAATTTAGTCCCGAATAAAGTTTCAGGTCTAAGATACTTGCTCATATTTGCATCATGTAGCCATTGACTAACTTTTAAATCAATCACCTGTTTAAAATCTTCCAGGGTATATCCCTCTTTTAATCGTGATTTTACAAAATTGACATTCTTTTCAACAAATTTAAAAGATTTCCCTGTTTTTTGATTTAGATAAGCGATTGGAATTCTAGAAACATAATTTTTAGGCTTGCTTTTTTGCACTTCAACAAGAGCATTTTCATCTAGCCATCCTGGCAAAACAACATCTTCTACCTGCCCTATATGTTTCTTTTAATTCTTCTTCTTTATCTTCTTCTAATTCTTTATCTATATCTATATCTGTTGCGTTACTTTGCGTTACTGTAACGTTACATGTAACGTTACTTTCTAACAATTTCTTTTGATTTTCACGATGACGAGCAACTCTTTTTCTGGTCTGCTCTTTGATTTTTTCGATTCCTTCAATATTTTGATGTTTTTCCCAATTTGGCAATGAAATGATACCATCAATAATTTCAATCATTCCATATTTTTCAAATGTGGCCAGGGCAAATCTAACAGTATTGAGTGGTCTACTAAATAGCGTTGAGAGCATTTCATCTGTATAATGCACACGATTATTCATCATAAGCAACCCATTCCCACCTTCACGGCCGGCAAGAGTCAATATTTTGAACCAGATGACTAAAATAGCATCTCGTTCTGGCAACGCATCAATCAAGCGGATTTTCTCATCATCAAAAATATCTGTCGTAATCTTAATCCATTTAATTTCTGACATCCTTATATTCCCTTTCTAATGCGCATGCCATTTCCTTGCTTGTTTTCGCTTAAATGCTGCCTGTGCCATATCTTCCCAAGTTTTACGAGCCAATGCTTCTACTAGATTCATTTTTTGTATTTCCAGATTATCAATCTTTGCATCCTGTTCTCCCATATCGTGATAACAGCGCTTGACTTCGTCTTTTAAAAATAAATATTCTTCGATTACTGATCTCATATTCTCAATGAAATCATTATTTTTTGAATTATCCATATTATCTCCTTAAAATTCCAGTTCATCTCGCTCTTTATAGTTTTTGTACATCATCCGTAGCCACATTCCGTCAATTTTTTCAAATTGGTCAAGAGTAAGATAATAAATCTGTTGCTCGAACCAATAAGCGAAATCTTCGAAATTATCGATCACAACAAAATTGTCATATATTTCAGCATAGTAATTGTCTCCGTAAAAATTACCTGAAATCGAATAAACGTAAAAGTAGTCTCTATGCTGACCTTCTTGCCTGTAGATTTAGTTTCATTTCAACTCCTTTGCAATAGCAGCAATAACATTCACGGTCACGCTGTTTCCTGCTTGTTTGTATAATTGACTGTTGCTATTTACCTCTTGCGCCTTGTCAAACGCCCAGTCAGGGAAACCTTGTAATCTCCAGCATTCTCTAGGTGTTAGCTTGCGGATTCGAAATCCATCTGATAAATGATTGTTTTCGTGATAGCTATTACTTGTTAAAGTAGGAGCGATGTCATGCTCTCCGCCTTGATTATAACCATGACCACGTTGAATAATTTTAGGTTCAAGTCCTCCGCCTTGATAAGCTCGGATTGTTGGAGCAATACCATCTATTTCGTAAACCACTCCGCATTGATTAAAATTTGGTTGCAATATTCCAAATTGTTTTATAGTATTGCTTTTAATAGCTATTTTTTGCCCCTCTCCCTTATTCGTTGTGAGCGTAGGAGCTAGGCCGTCAGCTTGATAGACTTCCCCATTCATCCCGTTTCCAGACGGGTTGATATTGCCAATTTTCACGACTGATTGGCCACTAATTGACTGACTTTCTCCGCTGAGAGGAAAAATGTTTCTGGTACATTCTCCTCTAAGATGTCCGACAATGAACACACGTTCCCTATTTTGGGGGACTCCAAAATTCTTGCTGTTAAGCACCTGCCATTCAGTGTCATACCCCAATTCATCCAAGATTCTGAGGATGGTCTCGAATGTATTCCCTCCATCATGATTGAGGAGTCCTTTAACGTTTCAAGGAATAGCAAGCGAGGTCTGAGAATAGATGCGAACCTTGCAATTTCAAAGAAGAGAGTTCCTCTTGCATCTTCAAATCCTTGTCGTTTTCCCGCAATCGAGAAAGCTTGGCACGGAAATCCTCCACAGATAACGTCCACACGTCCGATTCCTCGAACAGTGTCGTCTGATACTCTTGTGATATCATGTAATTCAACTTCTCCTTCTGTATCATGTATAGCTTGGTAACTAGCTCTTGCAAATTTGTCAATTTCGCAAAATCCTATGCATTGATGGCCAGCGGCTTCCATGCCAAGACGAAAGCCACCTATACCAGCAAATAAATCTAAAAATTTCATGTATCACCTCAAAATGGCAGTCCGTCATCACTAACATTAGGGATGTTTGGTGCTTGGTCATATAGGCTGTTTGTGTTAGCGGCATTGTCTTTCTTTTCCAAAGTCTGAAATTTTTCGGCAACAACTTCAGTAATATAGACACGTTGACCTTGTTGATTTTCATAATTTCTGGTCTGTATCCGACCGACGACAGCAATCAAAGCACCTTTTTTGGTCCAATTAGCCAAATTTTCAGCACTAGTTCCCCAAATCACACAATTGATGAAGTCCGCTTCTCTCTCCCCATCGCTGTTTTTGAAATTACGATTGACAGCCAGGTTAAACACGGCGACTGATTGACCGCTAGGAGTCTGCTTTAGTTCGGCATCTCTTGTCATCCGCCCTATAAGTGTTACATTATTGATCATTTTCCTCTCCCTTTCAAATAATCGGGGATTTCGTCACCGATTTTTAATTCCTCATACTGCTCGGCTGATACCAAGAACTTGCCATAAGCTCCAGCAGTGACCGTGTAGCGCCCGTCTATTATCTCTTTGTTCGTGATATAGCCGTGCATTTCAGCGCCTGCGTTATCGACCTGATAAATAATAATCGGTTGCTTTGGCTTGCTGAGAACTGCCCCTGCGTAGAATGAGACTACGCAAGAAGCGATAAAAAATATTATTTTAATCTCGGTCATGGCCGGCCTCCAAAAGTTCTGTTTTACACTCGACGACACCTGAATCCACATAGTCTTTTAGCACTCTGTGATAGCCGTCATTACCTAGTGAGATAATAATATCTCCGTTCTCGTCCAGATACCCTTTCACCCATATTTCAGAGTTGTTTTTATTTTTCATTCTTGCACCTCCTCAATCTCAATTCCAGGGCAATCAAACACCCAACCAAAACCTGCTTCTTCTAGCTCTTTGCGGGTGTGATGAACGCCACGCCTGCTATCGTAATAATGACCATAATACCATTCGTTATTATGACCATGTATTAGACAAGACGAGCCAGCAAGTACATTCTTCACCTTCACAAGATACCGCTTCTCTTTCTCGACTGTGTAGCCAAATTGGTGCATATTAACGAGAGTTGTTATAGAATCTTTTCGGCCAAGAATCCAGTGTTCAAATTCACTTATATTTGCTACGCATCCATCATTTAATATGTCACGGATACAAGCGAATAAATCTGGTTCAAAACTATCTTTGTGAATCTCATACCAATCTGCCACGAACTGCGGTACGACTGGCTTTTGTGGTTCTGGCTTAGTCAATTTCTCATATTCTCGGATAAAAATTTTACGTTTGTGAAACTTGGAAAATATCCAAATTTTTGCATTCGTTCCATCAACGTCCCAACTAATTCTTTTTTACTCATTTTCCATCTCCTCAATCAACCAATCCAGATTCTTTCTGGCTTTCTTTAAATCTTCCAATCCGTTCTTGCTTTGGAACCGCAATAGATACTTGATCGCATTGCCCCAGTAGAATCCCTGCACAGCTGTTAAATCACCTGCGAAGTTACGGACAACCTCAATCGCTTCAAGGCCAAACTTACCCTTGTAGTGATTCGGGTTATTGACCTTGTCTTCTTCAATCATTTCATCCAGCACTTGTTCATAAGATTTTTCTTTCATTTCATTCTCCTTATTTTCTACACCCGCTGAGATCTTCCTCGTCCCAATTTCTCATTTTAAACGTCCGTTTTTTACGTTCTTCTTGACTACGTAGGACCGCTTGACGCACAGCATATTCTTGTGCTGCCAAAACATACATAGCTTGTAAATCAAGCAACTCCTCTGCTTCACGCTTTTTCTCAGCCTTTCGCCATTCTAAATATTGGCAAAACGCTCCCATCATGAAGAACATCATTAATGTAATAATTCCACCTAGCACTTCACTCATTATTCAATCCAATCCTTTCTCTGATTAATTTATCATCTTGTTCTAGATATGAAATCCTGATAGCATTGTTTCTCATGCTGTCTCTGTTATCAGTTATTTGAGACCGAAGATCTTTGATTTGATGATTTCTATCGTCTTCAATCTTCACTACGAAAACAACTACAATAAGTAAGCAAAGACTCAAACCGATAACTATCAATTTCAAATCTGCTAACGTTCTACTCAAATACACATTCTCATGTTTTAATAAATGTATCTCATCTCTAATACTCAAAAACCTGCCCTCCTGCTCATTTCATCCCCTTTTTAAATAACGATATTTTCCTGAATAAATTTATCCAATTCATACTTGTCAATGCGTTTGGTTCCATCAATCTGATAAAGATTCAATCCCATCTTAATCCATTTTCTGATGGTATTTGAACTACAATCTGCATAGTGTGAAGCACTTTCTATTGAAAACCAACGTTTTTCTGCTATCTCCTGGTCTAAGAATTCAGTGAACGATTCTTTAAATTGAGTTCGTACCGCTGTTCTTATTCCGTTTTCAAATTCTTCGCTTAGAATATTCATTGTCATCTCCAATTTGTGATATAATGTAAATAGTTTCTTTTGTTGAGCACTTCACTTGTTTTGTGAAGTGTTTTCTATTATCCAACCAAGCTCATCTGTCCGTTGCGGGCTTTGATTTCAAGCTTGGTATTTGCTGATGGCTCCCAGCTATTCCAGTAGTCAAAGGCTTGCTCTTCGTCCTTGCGTTTCAATAGGTCATAGCGTGGGACGCGAAAATAGTCCTTGAAGTCTTTAGCAGCCTGAGAAAATACTGATTGTGCAAAATGTCGGTCACGGTATGCCTGACTGTCTTTGCCACCAAGAAGAGCCACGACTTTTTTCTTACGCAATTTTTCCAACGCAAGGCAAACTGAAGGATTCACTGGTTGCTCATTCTTTAAATAATCAACATCTATAGCTAAAGTTTCTTGGTGTTGCTTCAACTCTTTTTGAGTCTGCAAAACTTGAATTAAAATATCTTCCTGAGTAAGTTTATTTTGATTGACTTGCATAATTTCTGACGTCATAATAATTCTCCTTCTAAAACATCGCTTTCTTTTCGAATGTCGTTCAGGTCGTTGAAAAAACGAAGACCACGGCTGATAAAACTATCAAATTCGTTACGGATGATCCCATCAGCTTTGAGGACTTTCTCCTCGTCTGCATAGATCAGACCGCCCATGCTTGCTAAGAAATCATTCCCCTTTTGAAGTAGGCTTGTGATATTCTTGTAAGCCGAGATTTGCTTATGAACGCTATTAAGTTGCCCTTGCGACTCTTCAATAGCTCGTGTCAATTCATCATATTGAGCAGACTTTTGATCGACTTCTTCACGCTGAGCCAGTGTATCTTTCAGTTGCTTCTCGATAAATTCAGAGCGTTCTTCCATCGCTTTCACAGTTTTGGAAAGTTCCTTGTTTTTTTCTAGCAACTGCTTATTCAAGTCCTGTGTAGCCTTGTAATCGTCAGGAATGACTTCCTTGATGGTTTCTTCACTTCTACTTTTGAAGATTTAATTTTCTCATTTTCAGCTTTTAAAAGATCATTTGCTTTTTGGTTGAGTTTGAGTTTATTTTTTAGTTCTTGCAATTCTCTAACGGTCGGACTATCGCCTTGCTCAATCCTGTTAATTTGAGCTTTCTGTTCGTCCTCTGGAAGAGTTGCTATTAGGTAAAGTGCTGATGTCCCTAAATCGTTCAACGTTGAACGATTTGAAAGTTGTTGAGCGATAATCATCATTTTTCTAGCTTCACTGTGAGAAAAATTAATGCTGTCAAGCCACTTTCCAAATTGTCCATGTACCAAATCATTTTCTTTTACATGATTTAACCTTCTGCCGATTTCCCAAATGGATTGACCTGCAATCTGCTTGTGGTGACTGATTTCTAGCTCAATTTGAGTTAAATTATTTGATAATGTTACTTCGTTCACACGCTGATTCCTTTCTAAAATTCTTCAAATTTCTCCCACGACTCATTTATTTTCAACTTCTTGTTAATGCGAAGTTTCAAGTCATCGCTCCCTTTTCCATCTTTCAGCAACTGTGTGATCGCTGATGGACTAACACCTACAACAATGGCCAAATCTGTCTGTGACCATCCACGTTTTTCAATTCGCTCTTTTACAAGCTCGATCCATTTGCGATGTTGTTGGCTCATGTTTTTCCTCCTTTATTTTTTTCATAGAGTTAAAGAGTTGGTAAATTATTTTATAAAATACTTGACACGTTTTAGCGTATCTGCTAAAATGAAAGCATAATTAAAAAAACCTTGATAAAATCACATATCTATCAATTTATCCTGCTCGGCAAAGCTATTTAATTTTTAGATAAGTTTTTATTAGTTTTTTAACCAACTCTTTAACTTACAAAAACTATTTTAGCGTAAACGCAAAATAAAGTCAACTGTTTTTTGCGTATTTTGTAAAATATTTTTTGTCATGTCTTAGAAAGGCTGATAAATCAATGTTTTCTACATTTGAAATCGTAAAGGATTTATGCGAAAAACAAGGGATTTCACTAAATACCTTGGAAGAAAAACTAGAATTAGGCAAAAATTCTTTGTATGGATTAAAAAGGAATCAACCTTCTGCTGAGAGGTTGCAACAAATCGCTGACTACTTCCATGTGTCCACCGACTATCTATTGGGACGCACAGATAATCCAAATATTGCTAATGGAGGTGATGCTTCTGCACCTCTTGATCTTCGAGACATTGCTGCACAATCTATGTTATTTGATGGTAAGCCACTTACTGAAGAAGATATAGACTTTATCACAGCTGTTTTGGAGGCACACTTAAAAAATAAATAGAGGTGCTAATTATGACTGTGCAAGAATTGTGCGCTGTTGAAGGCGTTAACTTGTGCTATTTTGATGGGGAAGAATGGCATAGCCAAGGATTTTACAATCCAGTTTTAAATGTCCTAGCCTTGGATATCCGCTTATCTGATGATGATCAGAAAAAAGTGGCTCTACATGAGCTTGGACATAGAGAGCATCTGCCGTGTAATTACCGAACAAATAGGGAGAAATGTGAGTTACAAGCAAACAGAAACATGATACATCATTTGCTTGAAGAAGAGTTGAAGTTGATGGATGATGTAAGAGATTTCAACTATCTGCATTTCATGGAGAAATACAGCTTGAAGACCATTGCGAGTGAAACAATGGTCAAAGACGAATATAATTCACTAATTAGTTAAATAGGATGATTCTAATGAAAAAAAGTAAGCCTTTTTATAAACAAATTTGGTTTATAATATTTATTATTCTAATTGTTATTGGCGGTATAAGCTCTCTAACTAAACCAAAATCAAAAACCATAAGTAGTGCAGAAGGGTCTGCTACTATTAAAAACAACACTTTTAAAATGACGGATAAGCTTGGGGAAGAGTTTGCTGTTTATCTGCGAGAAAATGCGGAAGTCTTAGACAATGGTGATAAAATCGAATTTGTTACAGGTGGAAATGCTACTGCTGTTTCTGTCCGTGTTGGAGAATCGTGGAGTGCTGAAAGTGTAAGCCGTAAAATCTATCTTGCTAATTCATTTCTTAAACAAAAAAATGAGCTGTTTAAAAAATGGGCAGCAGAAAATAACTATGAAGTTAACCTAAATAAAGATAACCCAGAATTAATAGTTAAAGTTTCTGATGCAGATAAAACAACAATTGCACAAGAGCATAATGGCAAGATGAAGATACTTAATAATTAAGTAAGAAAAAATCCCCACACTCGCCTTCGCCAAAAATTGAGTGTGAGGAAATGTAGTATAAGAAAAGCCATTAAAAAGGTCTTTTTCTTATACCCATTTTAACAAGAAATGAGGTAAAAATCAATGATCAAAAAATATAAAAAAGGTGATGGTTTCGCCTACTATTTTAAGGCCTATCATGGGATTGATCCATTAACTGGAAAAAAGATTGTCACTCTTAGACGTGGATTTAAAACCGAGCGTGAAGCCAGACTGGCCGAAGCCAAGTGCTTAGCAGATTATGAGAAGAAAACCTTTAGAAGCAGAAATACGACAACTACTTTTGAACAAGTCTACGAAACTTGGAAAGAGCATTATAAAAATACAGTTAAAGAGTCAACCTATGTAAGTCAAATTGACAAAGCAGACAGACTTGTTATCCCTCATTTTGGAGATAAGCCCATAAATAAAATCACTCTATCGATGTGCCAAGCTCAGGTCAATAAGTGGGCTGATGAGTATAAGAGATTCTTTGGAATCATCAGCATAGCTAATCAGATATTTGACTATGCCATATCCATGGAATTAATCGATAGCAATCCTATGAGAAAGACTCTTAAGCCAAAAAGGAAAAAGAAAGATCAGGAAGAACTCGAACAATTCTACAATAAAGAAGAGCTGAAGACTTTTTTTGAAAAAGTCCAGGAACTTGATGATATAGAAATGCTCACTTTCTTTCGTTTATTGGCTTTCACAGGAATGAGAAAGAACGAAGTTGGCGCATTAAGATGGACTGATATTGATTTAGAGAGCGGACAACTCAAAGTGAATCAAACACTGGCAAAGGGAGAAAATAATAAAATCATATTTCAAACCCCAAAAACGAAAAAAAGCCAGCGAACAATATCGCTGGATCCTAAAACTATTGAAATATTGAAAGATTGGCATAAATACAGTACCAGAGGCTTGTTATTTAAAAACGAATCAGGCAGCCCTAAAAGTATTGTGCATGTAAATAACTTGCTAAATAGAGTTTGGAGAAGATATCCAGATTTCAAGCGTATCACTCCTCACGGATTCAGACATACTCATTGTTCCCTATTGTTCGAAGCTGGAGCAACGATCAAAGAGGTCCAGGAACGATTAGGACATGAAAATATACAAACAACGATGGACATATATGCGCACGTCACACAAAAAGCAAAAAATGAAGTTGCTGACAAGTTCGCTACATACATTGGTTTTTAAAATATGGGTATCACCGTGGGTATCAAAACAAAAAAATAGGCTCTCTGATTTCTCAGAAAGCCTTTTGTTTAGTGGTTTTATAACCTTATTTAGCGATTGGGTAAACAGAAACTTGTTTAATGACTTTTTATGACATTTAATGAAATAGCCTTAAAACTCGCATTGATAAATACCTATCACAATTAAATCTGTGATAAAAAAATGTAATATTTATAAAAAGTGGGTATCAATTTGGGTATCAAAGTCAATTAAATTTTTTTGTCTGTTGAAATAGACATTTTAGTTTTTTTCCATTTAAACGAAAAAAAGATCTATTTTTGCTTTTTTTCCGTTTTCAATTCCTCCGCATATTCTGTTAACTTGCTAGCCACTTTTAAGCTAAGGTTTTCAATTTTTCTTGTACCTGACTTAATATTTGATAAGCTGGGCTGGGCCACTCCGGTTGCTCTTGAAATTTCGTATTGGCTGAAATTGTCAAGCAACCACTTAATCTTTTTACTATCCGCTTTCATCTGACCTTCTCCTATTTAATAAAAAAGTAAATAACAGCAACAATCACGATTAACCAGATGATAAATGCTGTCCAATTAAAAGGATGCTTTGTAATTCTAAAATTTACTTTCATAAGAATTTTTGATATACTATACATAAGCCCCCCTTAGGGGCCGGGAGGTTTACTCCCCGATTTCAATTTGCCATTCAAAGCTGATGATTACTAAGTTTATCTTGACCGAGAACTTGAATTTCAGTTTTGGTGGCTTTTTTTCTTATGCTTGGCTCGCATATCTTTACCTCCTGTTTTATTTGTAAGGTCTGCCAACCTCCTTACATTATTATTATATAACATTTGTTATATATTGTCAATACTTTTTACTAACTTTTTTTAAAATATTTTTTTATTTTTTTCGCAACAAAAAGCCCTACCAGCTATTGAGCCAGTAGGGTTGAATTAAATTTTAATATTTCTATTTTTTTATTTTATCAGAGTTTCCGCTCTGTTTTTTTTATGATAGCTCGCCCCAGAGGTCGATTCTATTGCCTGCCTCGTCAGTTTGGCCAATCGACAAATAGTTACGATTGCCAGATTCTCCAACGTATGAGATCCAACGGTAGCCATCATTTGACCCCTTAGAGTCATAATGGACCTTTTCGCGCGGTTGATAGACTGCCACGATTTCACCATCTAAGCTAGGAGATCGACGGACATTGATAGGGCTGTCCCCAACTGTAAATGTAGCGTCCTCTGGATAAAATGGCGCTTCATGGTTTTCCATGACCTCAGTAACAGCTTCTTTAAGCTCTTGCTTAGGCAATGGCTCACCTTTTGGACGAAAGGCTGTAGGATAAAGGGTAGAATATGGGAAGGCAACAAGGTTAAATGCTCCGCCTCCATTTGGTCCAGCTTCTCCACCTTGATTTTGTCCAAGGAACCAACCTTGAGTGCCGTCAATATCAGCGACGAAAACAGCGACGTGAGAGACGGGAGTCCATTCGTTCTCTGTAAAGATAGCGACTTCCCCACCTTCCAAGCTTTCGACCTCGTCGAAGTAGTCAAGGATACCGTTATTATAACGCTGTTCCCATAGATCCTTCACATAACCTGAAACCATACAGTTTGCAAACGGAACTCCTAGCCAAAGACAGTATTTAGCGTACCCGTCCCAGCATTGCCAGCCAAAATAGCCGTCAATGTCGAAACCAGAGCCTAAAACTTCGTTTTGAAATAATTTGACTTTATCCATTGTGATTTCTCCTCTTATTTTTTCCAAGATTCATTAGCCGTTTTAACAGCTGACTCAATAAATGTGTTTAGTTGATCGTTAGTAAGATAAATATTGTATGATTCCAGACTTTCAATCAAGCTAGTTTTAGCATGTTCAAATTTATCTTGTCCGTTGATTCCCAATTTGTCCGCTACTTGTTCCGTAGCCTGTACGGCATTTTTAGCTAGTATTTCAGCGGTTTCAATGGCTTTCTTGCCTCCTCTGGTTAAGAGGTACTGCTTGACAGAGTTAACGACAATGCCAACAAGCACTACTAAAATACTCATAGCTCCACTTACGACAATATCTGTAATTTGATTCATTTTTTTCTTTCTCCTTTTTAATCGATTTACTTGGTCCTTCCGAACCTTCTTTTAACTTAAATTTTTCATGATCAATATTTGGCTTTACAAGACGATCCAGCCCAGGAATTTCAACGCCTAAAGCTGAAAGACTGGCTAGAATGCTAGATCCGTATGCTGCCATCATTGCTACAATGAAGGCATCGACTACAGGCCCAAGATTCATATATAGGGCGAATGGATAGCCAATGGCTACAATCAAGATCATAGCTGTGTGACTTACCAGCCCTTTTCTCCATTTTCGACTTGAAAACTCATGATAAGCCCACGCTCTAGATACCCCTAAAACGATATCTAAAGCCACAATGGCCATCAAGAGAAAAACAACCATGTGTTCATCAATTCCGTGATCATAAAAATCGCGTACTACTTCAATTATTCCAAAGATTCCATCTGGCTCTTGATACATCAATCACACTCCCATCATTAAGATCCAGGTTGTGCTACTGGTTGAGTTCCAAGAACTCTAGAAGGTTGTTCAGGCTTATGTTCTTTCGGCATTTCCCACTTCCATACAGCTAGTTTCCCATCTTGCGATAGCTTGCCTTCAAGCTCTTCCACGCTTTCGCCGTTGTAAGTGAAGTCTTGATTGACCTGCACCAGTACACGATTGCCTTCGCCGTATTTAGCGACATGATTCGGATTGCTTACGGCAAAAATATCATGTGACTTATACCTCTTCCCGACTTCTCCAAGATCTACCAGTTCCAGCCCACGAGCATAGAGCGTTGGATCGATGGGATTGTCTGTATCGGTCACAGCCACAAGGACAGCCCAGTCCGCCACATTTTTGATGTTTTGGATTTGGATTGTTTTAGACTGATTGTCTGTCTCAAGAACTTTAATTTGCTTGATAGCATCATTATTGGCTTCAATAGATTTATCTAGCTCTTTCTTTAGTTTAACAACTGCCCCAGACGGGTCCAGCTCCATCCGAACGATATTCAGAACAGCCTCAACTAGAGTAGCTTCATCTTCTTCAGTGCGGTTATTTGATAGGATTTCTTCAAAGACTCGATACGGGAAGTCTTGCTTGATTGCTACTTTGGTCGTGTTTGTGATAGGGTCGAAAAATCTTGATTGTACTTTATAGTCCATTAAGCATTTACCTCATTTTTGTTTTTGATTTCTTCAAATAAGTCCTTTAGATCTTTATCAGATTCAAGAACAGAGCGATAGACTTCAACTTCTTCATAAAGTTGAGCTATTTTTTGTTGTGCGTCATTCAGTCGGACTTTATATTCGACCTCATTGAGTGTTTTATCACTGAGCTGTTGGTTTAGTTCAGTGATGATTGCTAGTAAGATATTTTCTTCCATGTCTTCTCCTTTTTATTTAAAAGCGTACTTATTCAAAACCCCAGTGATGTGGGTTCTGATATTTTGATTTTTTAAATCCCAACCATATTTGGAAATTTGACCAAGGCATGTCAATAGATCCCACAGATAAGTACCAACGTTATAAGCGTTTTTACCTATAAAGATGTTATCTATCCAAGCTCCTGAGAAGTGCTTGTCGCCACGGCCTAGATTATGCCGAATCCCTCTTTCATTCATTGGGATCAGATACGAACTGCCATCTCTAGTATTATTGTGAAATACCCAAGGACTTCTGTATCTACCATTTGAGTATAGGATGATACGGTCTGAGACGATTTCATAGAGTGATTCGTTTTCCGATCCACTCTTTCCGGACCAGAGACGAGTTCCAGCGAATGTCTCATTCTCAGTATTTTCCGTTTTGTCATGGTTAGTACCAATCACGATTCGGGCAGCCTTCGAATCCCTCACTCGCTCGCCAATAAAACCGCTCTGGTTTAGCTTGATAAACTCTGACGATGTAGTATCATCAATCCGCCTAATAACTCCTGTATTAGAGTATAAATTAATGCTTCCATCATTTAGATTGAAGTCAGTCGCTTTATTAATCGAAAGCAACCGACCGCCCTGCATACGCTCAGCACTAAAATCAATCGAATTAATCTGAGTGATAAATGCTCTCTGAGAAGTCAATTCTCGGATAAATGCTTGATTAGCAATTAATTTGCTGATTAAGGCATAATCCACTTGAACCTTATCAGCAGTAACAGCGTTAGCTGCCAAAATTTCACTGGTCACAGAGCCAGCCTTAAAGTGACCCGTCTCTAACGTGCCCGTTTTAAGGTGTCGTCCTAAGATAGACCCATCAACAATCATATCCCCTTTGACCTTGATCAATTTTGAAATCAAGGCAATCGATTCGGGATCTTGTACAAACAACGAGCTGATAGTCTTACCATTAATGGTCTTTCCAATGCCAAAAGTGATTTGACCTGGTGTGATGTCGACGTCAGTCTTTTTGATTGTGTCATCAATTTGACTTGCCAATTTCTTCAACTCACCATCAATCGTCTGGCTATATTCTGCCAGCTTTGTTTCCAGCTTCTTGCCAGCTTCGTCTTCTGCTGCCTGCCATGGTCGCTCAATCGTTCCCTCATATACATCGACATCAGCGATGTATAGCACAGATTCGTCACCTTCAGTTTTACCGCTACTTTTAAACCTCAAAAAAGCTTCGTCATAAACTTCGGAATTGACCTTAAAATAAAATCTTTTAGCTTCATTGTTAGGTAGCTGTACTCCTTCAAACAATGTAATGAATTTTTCGAATAGTTGTGCAGATCCTTTTCTTCTGAGAAAAAATACTAATTCAGCACCTTTTAAATTTTCTGAACAAAAAAGTGTAACCCCAACAGTATAAGTAGTTTTTTGTCTAATATTAAATCGATGAGAAGAAAGAAGCATGGAATATGCACTATTTCTATTGATTATAGCTAGTAGATTACGAGTCCCGCCGTAATATAAAGGACTAGTCACTATTTTTGCTGTTGGTTCTGAATCAGGAGAGATTTCACCCCAATTTTTTAGATTTTGAGGATCGCCACTGTTAAGGACAAGATTTTGTCCGCCAGTTTTTAGCTCTTCAAATTTTTGAGTAATCCCACGAGAATCTTCTTCATATTTTGATTTTGATATGTAGCCAGATTCTATATTTTCTCTAAATGCGGTCAAGCTAGATGCCGTCTTATCTTCGATGTACTTTTTCAAAGTCTCTTGACGTGTTCCATCAGCTTGTACATAAGATTCAAAAGATGTGATTTTAGTCTCTAAACCTCTAGCAGTCTTCTCGAACTCAGCTTGGAATGTGCTAGTTGCATCTTCGGGGGCTGGTTGCCATAAACGGTCATTCATGCCTTCATAGAAATCTAATTCTGTCATAAATAGACCGGCCCAACGGCCATTGTCGTTTCCGACGTATTCAAACTGCAGGTAGCCTTCGTCAAACTCACCCGTCTCTACTCTTAGAGATTTTTTTGCAGTTCTTGTGTTTCCAAAAATGGTATATGAACTTTGAGAAAAGATTTCTTGTTTGACATCATAATCCGATGTAGAGCCTTTTCTACGTTTACATAAATAAATGCTAAATCTATTTGAATTAGTATCAAACCCTAAAACATTTAGCCTGTAGGCTGTGTTACGCTTTTATCAAAAAGCGGGGACTCTTAACGATTACACCAGGCCTCAATTCGAACATGCGTTTTTTTGTCCGTTTAAATAAAAAGTTGTGGTTTGAAAACCATAACTTATTATTATGTTCCCAGTATTTCAACCCCTCATCAGCTCGTGAGTTTCGAATAATATTAGGACCGCTGCCTAAATTACTAGAAGTGAATTCCTCTTTAATCCCTTGAGCCGTCTGCTCTACATAAGCCCGATCAGCTTTGCTTTGAGTCATCTTCACAAGATCAGAAATAGCCTTATTGGTACTTTGCTCATAATGGGATTGCGCACCCGATATGCCAGCAAACTTACTTGCGGTCGAGGCCTTAAAGTTATCCATTTCTTGTTGGATTGCAGTGTTCATTTCTGACAGCCCGTTAGCAGTAGCCTTTAGATCCTCTACCTTGACCTCGATGCCATTGTATTTAGCCTTAAACTCTTCTACAATTTCATCTTTATTAGTCTTGTTAGCAGCTTTTATTTTCTCAGAGATTTCAGCATTAATCTCTTCCTTAATTACTTCTGCTTTAGCCTTGGCCTGCTTGATTCCGTCAGTAATCTCTGTTTTTAAAGCTCCAGCTTTTTCTTCAAAAGCCCTGTTGGCATTGTCAACTAATACTTTCAATTTCTTGTAGTATTCATCATCCTCCTGAGTCTTTTGGACTGTATCAAGGATTTCAGATGCTACATCAGAAATTCCATTTGAGCCTGAAATACCTCCACCGTGGCCTGCCTTGTCATCGAATGTAAGAGAGATATACTCTTCTGACAGAGCATCAAAGACATAGCCCACAGCTTTTTTCTTCAGCATAATATCATGTTTCAAGCTCATAAGGGTTACAGTATCACCAAGATTGACTGTTTGACCATCTAACTCGTAAGCCTCAATCTTGATCAAATCAGTAGATTTGTCAATACCATCATTTTTGAATTTAGCTTCACCCCATTTTCTCAATTCTTCCTCTGTAGTGAGATCATTGTTCTCATACTCGGCTTCATTGATGTAAGGGTAACTGCCAATGAGGGAGCTGTCCACAGTGACTTTCAGGACCGTGTCTTCTTTTGCTCCTTCTGGTTTGAAGGTCGATTTCAGATGCAGTCTTGTGATGATGCTGGAACTGCTCTTGCTACGTTCATACTGCTTCAAATTTTGATGTGTTGTGATAACCACACCACGATCAATCCCCCGACTCTTTGGAATGTCAATTAGGAAGTTATCACGGATCATCTCACCTTCCCAAGCGCCCACGATGGAATGTTTTCCATCTATCAGGATCTTATAGAGTGTTTCATCCTCTGTAGTGTTGAAGGTTCTATTGTCCATGATGTTACTTGTGAAAGAAAATTTCCCAAGTGGTGTCTTAACTGCTGAAATCATAGCATTCAAAGCAATCTGACAAGTTGAATTTGAAACTTTGATAGGGCGCACAGAACGCTTGAAGATGTCCTCTGTGATGTGCTGGCAAGTCAGACTTACTGTGTCATCTTGCTCACTGATTTCCTTGATTCGGAACAGTTGCCGGCCAGTGACAGGAGTGGGAGCAATGATGAGCATGTCTTCCTGAAATTTCTTATAGATTTCAGTGTCTGTGATTGGGTAGTCAACTTTGAGCGTGTAGCTCACATTGGTTACTTCTTCGACTTCTGCTTTGTTGCTTCGTGGAGTGGCTGGCCATTCCATTCAACAGTTTGAACATTTCTGTCTAATAGATATAGAATTATAACCACCCCCAATTCGTTTCAAAGACAAGCGATTGAATGCCAGGGCCTAGGACCACACCGACAGTTTTCTGATTTTGGTTAGCATCAATAGTTATGAAATCCCCTGACCACTTCACCAAATTCCCTTTCTTATCCAAGAAGCTTGGATTCTGTGGATCATTCACCATCACAGCGATCTCAGATAACTGTTCGAGCTTGATGGTTTGTTTCCCAATCGTGAAGCTAGTCTCAGATGAGCTGTTTCCTCTAATTGTGATTCTAGGGAACGCTAGTGAGCTACCTTGTAGCCTGAGAACACCGTTTGAAGTGAGAGTTTGAACATCGTTGTTCTTCATGTATTTTGTAGGGTGACAAATAAATGTCACCTCTAAAGAATACATTTTAGTTTTATCTCTCTGGGTGTCAGACACCTTTGTCTGATAGCAAAACCATCTTGTGAGCTTATTCTGTTGATTTTCAAGCCAGAAATTCCTTTTGGAGAGAAATTGGACGAATTCAAGGACTTGCAACTCTGTTGGGTTGATTAGCTGAAGAGTGTATTTCTTCTCAATCGCTTCTCTGTGAGGGTTTGACTGAACAATATATCCACTAACTCCATCATGGCTCAATAGCTTGTCCTTTGAGAGACCGACTTGAATTGTAGGGCCTTCAAGCACAATCACATCAAATGGAAATGATGAAGTTCCAACTCCATCAATGATCAATTCATTGTACTTTACCATGCAGGTGCTCCTCTCAATTCTTTTTGTCGTCTTAATTCAGCAGCTATCTTCTGAGATACCTTATTAGCAATCTTCTCAATATCTGCTTCTTCTCTGATGATGTTATCAGAGATATTGATGTTGATCACGGTTCCTTGTGGGTCCATTGTTTGGGCGATTCCTCGACCAATAGAACTCAAGTTTCGTTCATTCAGTGGTAGCACTGCTTCTTTACCAGCTTCCCCACCAACCATGAGGTTATTTCCATTCATGCCAAATGCCGTTGGTTTAGTCAAAATCCCACCTTTGGCATACCATTCAATACCAATGCTTGGAATTCCTTTACCTTTTATCCAGTCCATTGGATTGAGTGATCCGCTAGCTTTGAAGTGAGGTAGTGGAATGTGTGGCCACTTAAATTGGAAGTTGAAGAAGCCTTTAATGGCATCAATAGCATTTCCTACTAGATCTTTGGCTCCATTGATAGCACCACCAATAGTGTCTTTGATACCGTTCCAGATGCCTGATGCAGTTGAGCTGATGCCATTCCAAATACCTGAAAGCGTGCTTGAAATTCCATTGAAAACACTTGAGACAGTGCTTGAAATTCCATTCCAGATTCCAGATAGAGTTGAGCTGATGCCGTTCCAAATGCTTGATGCAGTGCTTGAAATAGTATTCCAGATATTGGACAAGATCTGAGCCATTGCATTGAATACAGATTCAGCAATGCTCTTGATGCCATTCCAGATGCTTTCCGCGATGCCTTTGATGGATTCCCAAGCGCCAGACCAGTCACCATTAATAATCTGCATCACAGTCTTAATGATGCCTAATACCACGTTGATTGCTGTTTCAACTACGGTTTTTATAGTGTCCCACACTGTAGAAATTACAGTTGAAATAGTGTTCCATGCAGCTTCAATGAATGGTCCAAGCACATTCATGATTGTGGTTATGGTTGCTGAAATAGCGTTCCAGACTGTTTCTGCTGTCTGTTTAATCAATTGTTGATTGTCATTCCACCAGTTTGTCAGCGTCCCCCAAATTTGCATTACAAAGTCAGAAATAGCCTTAACAACAGTATTGATGACTGACATTATAGCGTTCCAGACTGTTTCAACAGCGGCTCTGAATCCCTCATTGGTTTCCCACAAGTGTTTAATGGCCAACACGATTCCAGTTACTGCAACAACAACAGCAGCTATTACTGCAATGATTGGCAATGCGGCAGCTATCAGCCCCCCTATACTCGTTCCAACAGCAACTGCGGCTGCTTGAAGAGCCAGAAAGATTGGTGCAAGTACACCGGCTACAGTCACGATTGTTCCGAATACTACAACAAAATTCTTGATTGGTCCTGGTAGGTTGTTGATCCATTCTGCAATTTTTTTGAAGATATCCACAATGATGTCAAGGGCAGGAGCGAATGTTTCTGCAATCGCTCCTCCAACCTCAGCCATGACAATTTTTAAGCCATTTTGTGCTGTAGTGAATTTATCAATCGGATCTAGCGTGTTTTCATATGTTGCAGAGACCGACCCGGCTGCTACCTGAGCTATGTCCGAAAAACTATCCAGATCTAGCAATCCCCGTTTGATTGCATCGATCATTTGTGGAGCTTTTTTAGCTCCGAAAATCTCCATAGCTAGCCCCATAGCCTCGGTTTCGTCCTTACTATTCTTGATAGCTTCGATGGTTTCTCTAAGACCTTCTTTCATGGTCTTTCCTTGCTTCGTATAGTTACCGGCTGCTTTCGTCATAGCTGACAATGCAGATGAAGAGTCAACCCCATACTTTTCCATCTGGCCAATCAAGGCCACGGCTTCATCAAATTCAAGACCTAACATCTTGATTTGTGGAGCTCCGTCAGTGGCTTTCTTCATCAGATCGTCTACTGAAACCCCTGTTCCTTGAGCCACATAAGTTGTAGAGTCAAGAACATCCGATAAATGATCGACAGATAAACCGTAAGCTTCAAGAGCCTGCTTAGATTGGATAGTAGCATTTGTTACATCAGAACCATTGATTTCAGCAAACTTAATCATATCTTCCGATGTTTTTTTTAGTTCATCTCCGGTTAGACTGAATTGGGTATTTACTTCACCAACAGCATTCCCGATTGTACTGAAATCAGTCGGCATTTCAGTTGCAATTCCGTTGGCTATTCCCTGCATCTCCTCAAGGCTTTTACCACTTGCCCCC
>BNJU01005147.1_pt1 | contig 32546 bp, 40 predicted proteins | sample 8539281 | NCBI WGS metagenome assembly BNJU01 (sample SAMD00202456, study PRJDB9452) | human saliva metagenome | isolation source: human saliva | place: Japan
CAGTCAATAGGCAATAAAAGAGCGCTTGCGCGGGCTCTTTTGCTAGCTTAAAAGCTGAAAGGGCAGACCCATCGGTCTGCCCCTTTGTGCCCTCAGACCCTTGCTGTGTGCTTTAGATCTACAAAGGAGAATGCTCTTCGAGACACACTGGGATAGAGAGTAGGGATGCACTACCCCATGTTTTCCCACCAGGCCAGTCGATCAGCAGCGCCAACACAACGGTGAAGAACGAACGGTAGCACTCTACGCAGAGAGCACACTGGAGCCTCACGAAACCTGGGCAGCACTGACCGAATACATTCACCTCTGGTGGCCAGGCAGCTCCTACAGGCAGAAAGCCATATCGACCTCTCCACTGAGCTACTGCTCGAGAGACCGCAGACGGGACATTATTCACATGTAGCACGCATTATCCAATGCGAGAACGAAGACGTGCTTCACCATCGCACCCTACCCAGGTACACGCCTGGGGCGGCTCATGGGCGTAGCTGAAGAATCAGAAGAAAGCCTGAGCCTCATCCTGGATGCCCTAGCACCGGAGACTGCAGAAGGACCGTTATCCCTGCTCGAAATCAGTAGCGGTACCTACACAGGTCGTGAGGACGAGGAGCTGGGCATCTACGAGGAACAGGAAGAAGCAGCTGCCCTCCTTATGGGTGCCTACAGCCGCTTTATCGGAGCTGAACTCCAGAAGGAAGAACTATAGGGGCCTTCGGATAAAAGAGGTTCTCAACCCCCTGTAGAGTTGTATGTCATGAGCACACAGGACCAGAACACCCCGCAGCAGAAGGACGCACGCCCCATCTGGGCGCGGCGGTGCGCTAAAGCCACTGCAGAAGCGGTGCAACCTCAGCATTACACCACTCAGCACTACAGCAAGGCTGACATGCTAAAGCAGAGCAATATCTGGTTCCGTAAACAGGGTGTGCCCCTCATCATTCCTGCACGTCAACGTGCTCTCGATGCGTTCCCACGCTCTGTACCGTGGATCCTGTGGGCTGGCATCATGCATATCTGCTATATCTTCCTGCGCGACCTTCTCCTCTTCGTCGTAGAGGACGTGAAAGGCTCCCTACCGGACTACATCAAAACTCTCACAAGCGATAGCACCCTCAGCAACGAAGTACTCCCAGTGCTCGTACTCGGTGGGATTTTCCTCGTCATGCCCATCATCTCCGGTGTGTTCATTACTCTTGCCCACGTGCTGATGGTCCGCGCCCCGCGGTGGGTTCAAATCACCACGGGTATTCTTACCGTACTTTTTGCCGGAATGATCTTCACCGCCGGTGTCTTTGCATCCAACACCCTCGACGGCCTCGACTTCGTCTACAGCAGGCCGTATCACTCATCGTTGTCGGAATCTGCCTTGCCATCTTCCTGGCTGAGCACCATCCCTGGGGTGGTCCCTCAAGCACGCCATCCACCAGCTCGCCTCCTGCCGCCCATGATTGCGAAAAGTACTACCCGTACTCTGGTGTCCGTACTCTTTATCTTCGTGAACGCAGACCTCTGGAAGCTCGCCAGCGGACTCAGCTTCCCGCGCACCTGGGCGGTTCTGGGCCCTCATGGGGCTATACTCGCCCGTGTTCGTGGTCGTCACAACTGCCCCTGGAGCGCACAGCGCGCTTGCTGGGAGCGCTCCAGAGGCGACGACATCGCACGCTGAGTGACAGCGACTACGAGCATGCCACGGCCCTCGAAGCGGAATCTGGAACACCGCCCAAGACTGGGTCGAAGAGCGAAAATCCTCGAACACCGACCCTCAAAATCGCGCCCTGGAGCAACCTCATCATCATCCCATGATCGGTCAGATTATTCAGGCGACCCTCTTCATGCTGCTCGTCTTTGGATTCTTCATGGGCTGTCGATCATCGCCATTAGCGACACCACCATCGAATCCTGGATGAGCATCAAACGAACACCTCAAAATCCTCGGCTCAGACACCAACATCAGCACGCCGTCGTCATCAAGGTGTCCACGGTCGTTGCCGTGTTCTCCGGGCTCGAGCTTCGTTGCAGCACCAGTAGCGACAGAAAAATACGCCGAAAAGCTTCCTCAAAGCCCATGATTGAGCGGATCAAAAGCACATCCTGATCATTCGCGATATCTACCTGGGTCTACTCAGCCATGCCCGAAAACGAAGTGCTCATACCCTCGACGAGGGAAAGAGCACTGAAAAAGACTGACAAAGCATAAAAGGAGTCAAGTCGAGGGAGATATAAAAGCTAATGGGTCGCCAGGTTCATCGTCAGCAGGTTGAACACCAGGTACGCCATCAGAAGAGCCGTCGCACCATCCAAAACACGCCACGCTGAAGGGCGCGCAAAGAGCGGACGCAACAGGCGCGAACCATAGCCCAACATCAAAAACCAGACCAAGCTACCGCAGCAGCAGCCCAGGTAGTACCACCAACGGCCCGGATCGCCCTGGGCGTTCGCCAGCCGAACCCAAAAAGAATAGTCGTATCCAACCAGCCAGCGGATTCAAATACGTCACCGCTGCCGTGGTCGGCGAAACCGCCTTCAGCGACTGAGAATCACCATCCGCTTCATCAACCACGATGGAGTGCGGAGTAAACACGCGGCGGCCAGCCTCAAAACAAACCACGCCAAAAACGCCGCACCCACATAACGGAACACCTCAATAAACCACGGCGCCGCATCCAACAGGGCACGCAGGCCCACAACGCCCAAGCCAATCATCAGAGCATCCGACAGAATGCAGAAAATAATAATCGGGGTAATATGCTGACCCAAAATGCCCTGACGACACTAAAAAGTTCCTGGGCATCAATAGCCGCCACAAAGAAATCGTGGTGGTCGCACCCAGAAACAGCAGGGACAGGGGATGCGGACATCGTGAAAGCTTTCTATGTTGCTCAAACGGGGTATGAGCCCGCGTGCGTAGTGGCGGGTAACGACTCTTACTACCAGCTTGCCGGGCAAAAGCTCGTGATGCGGGGATAAAGCCTGCGTTAGCGGGAAGTGTAAAAGTGCCAGAGACGAGAATACGGGAAAAAGGACCTAAATCTGATCTAAATATTTTCACACTGCGTCAAAGATATTCTTATGACACGTTTCAGTACCGACCAGCTCACCACCTTCGCCACCGTCATCGAATACGGCACCTTCGACGCGGCAGCAGAATATCCTGCGAGTGAGCCCTCCGCCATCTCCCAGCGCATCAAAGCCATGGAACAGATCGCCGGAAAGAGTCCTGGTACGCCCGAAGCAACCCCGTCACCCCCACCGACGCCGGACAAAGCGTACTGCGCATCGCCCGACAGGCGAATTCCTGCAGCAGAAATGGAACGCGAACTCGCAGGTGCCGGCGGCTTTCCAAACGTCTCCGTTGCCGTCAACGCCGACTCACTCGCCACCTGGTTTCATCGATGCGGTAGGAACCCTCGGCCGCGAGACAGCATCTTCTGCGACCTGCGACGAGAAGGCGAATTTCCACTCCTCCGCCATGCTCCGATCCGGAGAGTCATAGTGATCATACCTCAAACCCGAAAAATCCCCGGCTGCTCCGTCGAAACCCTCGGCGTGGCACGCTGCTGGTGCGTTGCCACCCCTGACTACGTACAGCGGTACCTGCCCGGCTGTTGCAGACCATGAGCCACGAAGAGCTCAATCATGCTTCCCCGTTGTCGAATACGACCGTAAAGATTTTGTGCGGGATATAGCACGAGCCCTCATTGAAAAAGAGGTAGGTCTGGAGCTGAAGAAACCTTCATCAAAGCCCACCATCTACATTCCCTCATCTCCAGACCTATGCGCGCGCCGTCGGCTCCGGGTATTGCCTGGGGCCTCATTCCTGAGGCGCAATGCGCCGAAGAAGCTCGAAAATGGGTACCTCGTGAAGCTCTGCAACTCCGGTAGAATTCCCCCTCTACTGGCGGCTGGAATATCAACTCGCCCGTTATGGAGACCGTAACCCGCCGCGTCCACGAAGCGGCGCGAGGCGTCCCTGATCTACTAAAGAGTTCCTTGTGTCAAGATTCTAAACTTAACTAAAATATTAAAAATATATACTTGACTAGATTATATGCTTATATAAGCATATAAGAACCGGGTAATAAAACCTCTCGATACCCACCACACATGAGAGGCGGCCGCCCTCACGGGACAGCCGCCTCTCTAACTCTAACGCCCTAAACTCTAGCGCCAACGGGTCATCATCAGCATGCTCACCATCATGGCGCCCACACCAGCACTCATTCCACATGCCCAAATCAGGAATCGGAATAGGCCCTGCGTAATGTGAAAACAATAATCACAGAATGCCCACCGCCAACGCGAGAACATAATCACGCGGTACCCACAACAGGTCTGCTCCTTCAGCTGCGTGCCGCTCTCCATCTCACGAGCAATCTCACGCAGACGCAGCTCGCTCGCATCCTCCACCTCAGACTTAGCAGACTCTGAGACTCTTCTTGGACGATGCCTTAGCCGGAGTTGGTCGACGCACGTCCTCCGCTTATTGTTGTATGGGTAACCTAAAAATATAGTTCACACCTATCTTTTTGCAGACTTACGGGATGATTTCACCTTCTCCGTGCGTTGAGAAAGATAAGAACGTCACACCGGCGCCAAGAACATACACAACCCAAGGACAAGGAGAACGCATGAGCCAAGACGGCACCCACCGCAGGCGCCGCCCCCGCACCGTGCTGCACTGGATTATCCAGATTACAGGCGAACTCCTTATCACCGTCGGCCTCCTGCTACTGCTCTTCGTCGCATAGCAGCTCTGGTGGACCAACATCGACGCCGACCGCAATCCCAAGCCGTCAGCACCCCTCGTCCAGGAATTCGGCTCCAGCCCGCCGAACCCCTCCCCGACTGGAACCCCAACACCCCTCCCGCAGGTCTGGGCGAACCCGGCCACGGTGAGTCTTCGGCGTCGTCTACATCCCCAAGTTCGGATCCGACTACCAGCGCCCCGCCACCCAAGGCACCAGCTCCGACGTGCTCGACTCCCTCGGACTCGGCCACTACGAAGGAAGCGCCATGCCCGGACAGGTCGGCAACTTCTCCCTCGCAGGCCACCGCCAAACCCGCGGTGAAAGTCCTCAACGACATCGACCTGCTCACCGAAGGCGACCCACATCTACGTGCGCACCAAGACGGCTACTACACACACCGTCTACAGCCACGAAATCGTGCAGCCCGACCAGGTAGAAGTCATCGAACCCGTCCCGGACGGCCCGGCGTAGCACCCACCGAGCGCCTCCTGACGCTCACCACCTGCCACCCGCGCTACGGCGACACCGAACGATACATTGTCCACGCCCGCCTCGAATCCTGGCGGCCCGCCGCAGCCGGAGCGCCCGCAGAAATTGCCGCCTCCGTAGCAGGATCCTAAATCAGAGAGAAAAGCAAGATGTACGCATGGATTTTCCGCCACCTCCCCAGCCTGTGGGTTCGCATCATCATCGCCATCGCGCTGATACTCGCCGTAGTCTACCTGCTCATGGAATTCGTCTTCCCCACTTCCGCGAGTACGGCCCCGCTAACCTGAACGTCACCATCAACCATTAGCGCTAAGGACGTGCCGCTGACCCGCATCCTGTTATCGACAACTACGACAGCTTCGTCTTCACCCTCGTCGGCTACATCCAGCGGCTCGGCGCTGAAACCACCGTCATCCGTAACGACAGATACGAGGCTCGCCGAAGTCATCAAGCTCGCCGAAGAACACGATGGCGTGCTTGTCTCTCCGGCACGTGCCCCGCAGAGCAGGCGTCATCATTGACACCATCCGCTGGGCGAGCCGAAGCGAAGAAGCCGCTACTGGGTGTCTGCCTCAGCCACCAGAGCCATCGCGGAGGCATTCGGCGGCACCGTCACCCGCCCCCGAGCTGATGCGGCAAGACCTCCGCCTCGTGCACGAGAACGTCTCCGTGTTCAGGACGTGCCCTGCCCCTTCACCGCGACCCGCTACCACTCCCTGGCGGTTGTCGCGAAACCATGCCCGGGTCCTGGAAACCACCTCCACCACCGACAATGGCATCATCATGGGCTGCGCCGCCGCGAGGCCCCCATGCACTGGCGTGCAGTTCCACCCCGAATCGGTCCTGACCGAAAGCGGATACCTCGTGCACAGCTGGCTCGAAGAAACCGGCCTGCAGGGGAGCCGCAGAGCGCGCTAGAACCTCTCGCCCCTCGCGGCCTGAGTACTCTAGCCTAAGAAGCCCTCAACGACTATATCGCCTCCGAACCCCGTAGCAGACGCGCTACAGGAAACTGGAGGCGATAACCTCTGGACCTAGCTGCGAGCAAACCCAGATCACGAACAAGCCCAGATACGCGAAAGGGCGGCACCCACACCCAACGGTGTGAGCGCCGCCGCCACACGCTAGAACCCCTTAGCGGGCGTTAGCGTTTGCGTGTGGCGTTGTTCGCATTGGTATTCGCGTTGGTACCCTGAATCGTGCGGGTACCCGCAGTAGCGGACGCAGCCGGGCCCGGAGTAGCCGCGGTAGAACGCTGCTGGTTCTGGTTACCGGTGGTGGCGTTCTGGTTACCGGTCGCCGCCGCAGGCTGGGTAGCCTGCTGGTTGGCCGCGGTGGGAACGCTGCTGGTTCTGGTTACCGGTAGTGGCGTTCTGGTTACCGATCGCTGCCGCAGGCTGAGTAGCCGCAGTAGTCGGGCGGTCGTCTGGGTCGGAGTAGCAGCCACGGATCGTCACGGTGCTGTTCTGAGCCACCAGAGTACCCGCCGCAGAGCTCTGCGAAAGCACAGTGCCCGCAGGACGCTCGTTAGTCTGAACAGTCTCGATGTTGGTGTTCAGCAGAACATCCTGAGCGGTCAGAGCAGCAATCGCCTGATCATGGTCAGACCCACCAGCGGGGGACCTTCACCTTACCGGAAGACAGGACAATGTTCACGGTGCTACCAGCCTCAACGGTCTGCCGCGCCTTATCATCGGTCGAGCCCTTCTCGGGGACGGCTCACAACCATACCGGCAGGAACAGGCCTCCTCCACAGTGGAGACGCGGCCATCCGCAGACCAGGTCCTTCAGGCGTTACGGACGCACGCCTCACTCTGACCCTGCAGGTTATCCGGTAGCTTGACCTTCTCCGGACCGCTCGAAACAGTCACAACCACGGTCGAGCCCTTATTAACCGTAGAACCGACACCCGGCTCAACGTTGATAACGTCGCCCTTCTTGATGTTGTCCGAGTAGCCCTGACGGTACTCCACCACGAAGCCTCGGTTACGTAGCTGGTTATCGGCATCATCGCGGGAAACATTCACCACAGCCGGAACCTGAACCTGCGGAACCTCATTGAGCTTGTTCTGGTAGTACAGAACCGAGCCGACACTGAAAACCAGCAGAGCCGTAATCAGAGTACCCACAGAAACGAACCGCACGCTTACGCGGCGAAGACTCATCAGTACTCTGCGTACTCCTCATCGTCGTCAGTTCCTCATCGTCTTCATACTCTCGAAGAAAGCCGTTGAGGCCGCCATCCTCCACCGAAGCCTCAGTAATCGAGGTGGTGTACGGGGCGTAATCCTCACCCAGGGAAGCAGTAGTCGCCGAAGGAACAAAAGCAGTAGTCATCGCTGCATCCTGCACTGGTCTCTTCACCCGGGCGAACAACCGACACCAAAGCCTGAGCGAACTCAGCAGCACTCTGATAACGCTCATCCGGGTTCTTCGCCAGACCCTTCAGAATCACAGCATCCAGACCCGCCGGAACCTCCAAGCGGGAGTGAACTTGCTCGGAGGCTCAGGGCATCGAAAGATGCTTAGCCGCGAGATCAGCATTCGACTCAGCGTCAAACGGAACGGCGTAATCATCTCGTAATCCGCAAGCAGCAGTACAGGTCGCTACGGGCGTCAACTAGCCGCTGCACTCGCGCTCGGGGACATGTAGCGTGCGCTACCATACCAATGGCATGGTCAGCCTCGCCAGCTTCCTCAATGGCACGAAATACCGAAATCCATGACCTTAATCTGGCCCGGCTGACCCTGGCACGACCTCCTCGCTGGTACGCTCCAGCACCGCCTAATATTCGCCGGCTTATGCTCGCGGTGAATGATGCCCATCAGTGGCTGTACTGCAAAAGCACCAGCAGCTGCTCGGGAATAACCAAAGCATCACGGACCGGCAGATGACCGCCACGGGACAGAATGGAACGCAAGTATGACCCTCCACGTACTCCATCGATATAAGGAATAGCGGTGCCCTCTTCCGAAGAAAGCAGACTCCCGCCACCCTGCGAAGGGTTATACGAACCGGTGTCGCGGAGCAGCAACAATCGCAGGATTGTTCAGGAGACGCCACAGCCTCCGCCTCACGCTTAAGCGTGCGCGGACAATATCGTCCTGGGCCTGCTCGGGCGCGAAAGTCTTAAGCCGGCAACCTTGCGGCCGGGGCGAGTATCCTCGGCGGCATAAACGGTTGCCATCGCACCGGTACCGATTACCTCGAGTACCTTGTAACGGTTATCAACCGTGTCGGGAACCGACAGGTCCATAAGTTCTCCTGGATCACTAAGACTAAAACTAAATCAAAACGAGGCCCATGCTGCGCCGAGCGCAGAAGCGGAAGCGAAGCCGACGCAGACGGTGCGGCAAGCGCTCGCACTCGAACCCCTACCCGGCGAACTGGAAGAGGCCACAGTACATGTCTACGTACTACCAACCGCTGACCTTGGTGCCCGAGATGAAAGGGTGGTACGAAGCACCATGCCGAGGCCGCAGTGTCCGAATTCTCATAATGCGGAAACATTCACACCCAAGCGGCAACAGCCTTCGACGCCTCATCAACGTTCTTACCCTCAAGATTCGACAGCAAAGTCACCGACTTCGGACCGGTCCGAATAGCGAACAATCACGCTATTACCCTGCTCCAAAGTACCCGTCGGAGAAACCGAAATCACCGTGTTCTCCGGCTGAGTAGACTCAACACCCTCGGTCTTGGGGGACAGACCAAGGTTCTTCCAGCTCGTTCACGCGTCCTGCAGCTCGCGACCCTCATAGTTAATCGCGTTGATGGTGCCTTCTGCTGCACGGCACGGGCGAAAGCAGACTCCAGTCAGCTCCACCGTGAAACGGTACCCGTGTTCGTCGGAACAACAGACGAAGAAGCGCTCGGGAACCGGATCAGTCAGACCGCCACCATTATTGGAGGAGGACTGTCCAAATACCGCCAGCGATCAGCACGATTGCCAGAAGCAGAGCAACCCACATCCACACGTTCGGGCCACGCTTAGCCGGAGGGGCAACAGCAGCCTTCACACGACCCGAAGCCGGACGCATGGTCTGCGCACCCGTACGAGGAATGAGAGCGCCGTCGTCGGCTCCGGCGAGCGACCACCAGAACCAAAAACGCGGGTAGCAGGCGCTAATCGGCTCCGCCGCCCACATCCATCGCAGTCATAGCGACAGTACCGTCGTCAGCATTCTCCTCAGCCAAGAACTGAGCCAAAGAAGGAACAGCCTTCACCGCTGCCTTCAGATCGCGGCGACGAATCGCATCCACCGCAGAAGCCAGAGCGGTCGCATCCTTAGGACGCTGGGCCGGGTCAGCTCGCCAACAAGCACATAATCAGCGCACGAGCAGGAGCCGGGATGGTCTCGGAAGCGGCGGCGGCGGATCATTCACCTGAGCCAACGCAATCGCGATCTGCGACTCACCCGTAAACGGACGACGACCCACCAGGCACTCATAACCAATAATTCCCAACGAGTACATATCCGAAGACGCGGTAGCCGCCTGACCGGTTGCCTGCTCCGGCGCCAAATACTGGGCGGTACCCATCACCTGGCCGGTAGCCGTCAGCGGCACCTGATTAGCCAGACGAGCAATACCGAAATCGAGTCACCTTCGCGATCATCCGGGGTGATGATGAGGTTACCAGCTTCAGTCACGGTGCACCAGACCCTGCGAATGAGCCGCGGCCAACGCGCGAGCAGTCGCAGGCAATGAAGTTCAGAACACGGTCGCGGCGGCAGGGTGGTCTCGTGCTCGATAATGCTCGAGGCGGATTACCCGGCACCAGCTCCATGACCAGGTACGCGGAGTTGTCCTCCTCGCCGTAGTCGAAAACATTCGCTACGCCGGGGTGGTTCAACAGCGCCGTATTACGGGCTTCAGCGCGGAAACGCTCCAAGAAGCCCGGGTCACCGGTGTACTCCTCTTTGAGGATCTTGACCGCAACGATGCGTCCAAGCACCTTGTCGCGAGCTTTCCACCTCGCCCATACCGCCAATCGCGATACGTTCGGTTGAGGGTGTAGCGCCCGCCCAAAAGTGATATCAGCCGCAGGCCTCCGCTTGTTCAACACCGCCTCAAAGAGTTGCTTACTAGTACTGGTTGCCAGCTGGGCACCGGTCGCCACGTCAATATCCTCGCAAAAGCCACAGCAATCGCAATCTGAGGATCATCAGCCGGCGCGAGACCGGTAAACCAGAATTATTCAAACCTGCCGTGGTCTCCGCGGTACCGGTCTTACCCGCCACCTTCACCGGAGACACCAGCGTACGTGCAATACCATTATCAACCGCATTCACCATCCACCGCTTTCACTTTCTACGTTGGCAGTTTCAGGGCGGCTAGTGGTCGTGCGCAGCTTCTCCAGGAGAGAGAACTTACTGCAGTGCTCAGGTTGCTGGTCTTCACCGAACGAATCGGGTTCGGCTTCATCTGCACGCCGCCATTTGCACGTCAGCTGCAAAGTCATCGCCACCTGCTGGCAGGTGGTCTTCACGTCGTGCTGACCAATCGCCGACTGGGCCAGCTGGCTCTGCGTCAGATTCGACAGGAAAGGAACGGCAAAAGCGCGTCAAACGGAATCTTCAAATCCTGGTGGCCGTGACAAAATTCTCCAGCGGTCTTCGCGATACGCTCCTGACCCAAATCCATCGCAATCTGCGCAAACGGCGTATTACAGGACTGGCAGCCAGGCAAGCCCACTCAATCGTCACCTGAGTGCGGGTCGAACACTGACCGCCCGTATGGTTCGGCAGGCTGATGTTCGTGCCCGGCGGCGGCAACTGCGCTGTTTCGCAATGACCGAGAGATGCGTTGTACTTGCCGGACTCCAGCGCCGCCACCGCATCAGCCAGTACGCGAAGGTCGAACCTCGGCGAATAGGTGTGCCGCCCGCAATCGCACGGTTAAAACAGAGGGCTGTCTCCTCATCAGTCAGAGCCTGGTCATTTGCCAACACCGAAGAGCTCGTATGGGACGACAGAAGATTCGGATCATGGGACGGCGAAGACCGCCGTCTCAGAAATCTCGCAGTCTTCGGTTCAACGCCACCTACAGCACCCTTACGGTACCCTGCAACGCGTTATAGGCAATATCCTGAAGCTTCGAATTAATCGTCAGCTCCACGCTTCGCGCCCTGCGCAGAAGAACCACTGAACAGGCTGCGCCACGCGGTCGTAGAACTGGCTATCGCTCGTGCCGGCAAAGCTCCTTATCCGCCATGACTTGGCAAACCGGTCGCGCACTAAATCGTGGAGAAATAACCGGTCAGGAGGCACGCATACCTAAAGCGGGTGTTACACCGCTGGTGGTTATTACTCATCATCGGACTTCGCCGACGAAGCGATCTCCGTACCATCCAGCCACCAATCGAACCACGTGCCGAACCGTAATTGTCCGTAGAAGCGCTCCGAGAATTCCGCTGAGATTATTCATCAGCGTCTTCGAGATCGAAGAACTGAATATAGCTGAAAGTGCCCATCAGCAGGACAAACACGCACGCGACGAGACATCCACATGCGGCGAGTAGCCCTTCGTTCTTTCTCACCTCCAGAGTCCTTAGCCGTAATACGCGCCAGAACGCTAATGCTTTGTCGCTCCGGCTCGTTAGCTGGTGTCCGCATGGTCGACACCCTGCAAGACATCGCAACCAGCCACCAGGTGAGGTGCGCGGGCACTATGAGAAATCGACAGCCACAGCGCCTGACAGCAATCCGGTTAGCCACGACGAGGGCCACCGGCGGGCATGCAAAGCGGTCGCTGACCATGCCAGTCCAGCGGAATCAAGCGAGGTCACGCCGCACTCGCGACCGAGCAATTTTGCAGAACCGCGACGCGTAGACGAAGCACGTGACCAGCGAGCTTCGAAACGGCATGCGGTACCCAACCGCACATTGCCGCGCGACCGCGCGGAGCAGATGCGTGAACATCATCAGGATCGCGCCCAGACCAACCAGTCGGCTCACCTCACCCAACGAGGAAATAATCATGTCCGAGTGGCGTACTGGGACGAGGTTCGCGCGGTACTGACAACCGCGGTAAAAGATACCGCCGTAAGCCAGACCGAAAACGCCCTGCAGAATCCTGACCCGAACCGCCAGAGACGCCTGGTAAATCTCCGGATCAAAGCATGCACCCACGCATAAATACGGGCGTGCACGTGCGAGTCATAGTGGTGCGCGAAATGTAGCGCCACAGCCACAGCCGATACCGCCATGCACGCATGCCACGCGAAATACGCGGTCGACGGGTACAGCATCGCCATGAACCAGGCCAAGAACGCGATTGCTGAACCAAAGGTCGTCTGGAACACCAGAACGCGGGCTCACAATCCACGCCAGAACACCGGCGCCAAATCACGCAGACGCGGCAGATTGATCGGCCGATGCGGCGGCCAGCCCGCAGAATCGGGTCACGGTGCGTCAGCCAAATAGCCGGCGAAGAAAATCGCCAAAAGTGATCTTGCGCGAAGCACCTCCACCCGGCTGGAACTGATGCGGTTACCGATATGAATCAAATACGAGCACCATTAGCTCCATACTACGCAGACCCGGAACCAGCAGCGGCATGATGAGCAGAATCATCGAAGCAGCACCAGCGAGGTGTACGTGACCGCGCAGCAGACGGTAATCCCTGAGCACGAACACGATAATCGCGCACAGCACCATAGACACGCCGGTCCACATCAGCTGACCATCACCCACCGGCGCCGCAATCTGCGGGTCAGACGATCGATCATGGTCAAACCAATACCGTTCAGCGCCACCACCAGCGGCAGAATAAACGGATCAGCGCCAACGTGCGCGGAGCTGCGCGACCAGAGTGAATCAGAAGGCACCGGCACCCAGCACCACCGTGCACGGCGAGGAAGAGGAAGGAGGCCACCGGCTCTTCGACGTATCGAAAGCATGCTCCGGATCGATCGGGTACATGCCGAACGAGCTGATACCCACCGCCAAAACCAGCGGAAAAGCTCCGTGGTACGGCGTGCACGAGCGCATCCGACTCACGACGGAACGAGAACTTGGCCATTGTTTCCTCGCCGCCCTACCGCGGCACAGGGCGCGGAGAAAGCCGTAGCCAGCTCAGGAGGCCAGACGCCCGAGTCAGAGCCCGGTGCCTCGGAGCTCGGAGCCGTGGCTGCGCCGCAGAGCGCCTCGAGAAGCAGAAGCCCGGAGGCGGAACGCGAAGCAGACAGCTAGCAGCCTGCTCAGCCTTCTCACGAGACTGATCTGCCTGGTCTTCAAACAAGAGACACAATCTGGTGCGCATCATCAGATCCTTCGCCGTAATCGCATTACGCAACCAAAAGAACAGATATGATCGCTCCAGCTCACTCGTAGGAATATCGGTATTCTCCACCACGTGAGAAAGACGAATCGAGACCCAAGCATGCGGAATACCGTTGTACACCCGCAACCGTGCCGTCACTCTCACCCACATAGTAGCTACGCTCCACATAACGCAGACCGGTCCACACGCAGCCAGCGTCACAATAGCCGCAACCAGTAGGTAATGAACAGGCGAATCGACCACGACCGCGGACGCGAGCGCTCAACAGTATCCTCAGCGATCAGCTCCTCCAGCTCAGCCGGCAAGGTCGCCTCATCAGACTCAACCTTCAAAGGCACGCTGAGCCACCGTCGCACGATGCTCCAGGGTACGCAAGTCACCGCCGGAATCATCACCGGTCTCGGTAGCCAGCAAGCGGCGCAACCAGCTGATGCGGGCGGGAACCCAATTCGCTTCGCAGGATCGCGACGTCGTGGCCGCATCCACGGCGTTATCGTCGCGTACCGATATGGTGACGCACCGCCCCGGAACCACTGTGCAACAGGGTTCCAGAAGTCACGAGCACGACGGAAACGGCGCAACGACCGACGTGAGGCTCCTCAGAGTCCTCATCATAGTGCGCACCCAAAATAGCCTCAGCGGCCTCAGCCCGTAGCGGCAACCTCAGGAAGCTTCTGGTATTCGTGCGACCTCCTGCTCCGCCACAATCGAATCAGGCAGAGCAGACTCCAGGCGAGCTCGAAGGACCCACCGGCTCATCCACCGGCAGAACCTCGCGGTCAATCACCTGCAGGGGACACAACCGTCACGTTATCCGGGCGCCACGCTCCCAAAGTCATCGCAATCAGGTGTCACCAATCTCCAGATGGGTCATCAGTGAAGCATCACCTGCTCAATCTCCGATAGGGGACACCACAGCATCCAAACCGTCAGAAGAGAGCGCAGCGCTCGCCGGGAACAGCGTCCAAGTCTTCCAACTCCCAGCTCAGGGGACGCATCAACGTCACCCAGAACGCGCATAATCGACGTTCTTATGCGGGTGGTCTCCGCCTCCTGCGGGGTGTGCGACCTCATGTGAGCAAGCGCACAAACGTAGTGGTCAGTAGAAATCTGCTCAAACTCACCATCAGCACCGGGCGCAGACGATACGCAGCAGTCTTGCAATATGAGCCAGCTCAGCCAATCGCCATCAATCAGCAGGGCGGTACGGGTCGTACCCATACCCGCCAGCTGCGGGTCATTCGCGCCAGCTCATTAATAATCAGGTTCGCGCTCTGAATCTCATCAGCCAGATAAACGCCGCCAGTACCATCCTCAAAATCAGGGTGATCAAGCGAGTCAGATTCAGAACCGTCGTAGCCGACGCGACATCGCCGCCCACGTGGCCGCCCATGCCGTCAGCAACGACAGCAAGGAAACGACCACCGTAGCCGGAGTCATCATTCTTCGAGCGTTTCAGACCCGTATCAGAGCGGGCCTCAAAGGCAACAATCTTCATACACTAGCCCCTCAACTGCATGGTGGTACCGCCAACGCGGAAATCATCACCGGGCTCAATCGGGGTCGCACAGGTCAGACGCTCGCCATGACGAACGTACCATTAGTAGAATTCAAATCCTCCAGAACCAGCGGGAACCCTGAGGGAATAGGCGCGCATAGCGACGAGGCGTAATCATCCTGCAAAGGGACACCTCAATGTCAGTAGCGCGGCCAATAGTAATCGGGTGGTCCCCAGCTGCATCATCGCGCCAGCCTGCGCACCGGCAGTAATAACAAGCTGCGAAGGGCGAGTCGGCGGAGGCGCAATATGGGTAACCTCCGGAACCGCATCAGCCGGTGCCGCACGATGGATTCTTACCCAAACCAAGGTCACGGCGAGCCGCCGAAACCACCAGGAAAACAAAAGGAGCCAAATCAGAGCCAGAAAAAGCGCAACGAAGGATAGTAACGGTCAGTTCAGACGCCGATAACGGACACCTCCGGTCGAACTATGGAAGATGATGCGGTATTACCCATGCGAAGCAGCGAACCGTTCGCCAGCACCACCGGCGACGCAGAGGCGCACCATTAATCAACGTGCCGTTGGTAGAACCCATATCAGGCGACCACCGCACCACCCTGCATCGAAAGCTGCAGGTGACGGCGAAACGCCCTTATCGTCCGAACGAAAATCAGCATCAGAACCGCGGCCGCTAGAAGCGGCAGATGGTTCACCGGGTGCATGCGACCCTCAATCTCCAGAAGAAACGGGGGAGCCGCCGCGAAGGCGCTACAGGCATGTTCAGGCGAGCCGCAGGGAGCCTGCTGAGGCGCAGGGCTGGGTGCAGGCTGAGCCGGCTGGGCGCCCAGCTTCATGTGCGGGTCGGCAAAGAAAGACTCACGCGGCGGACGCACCGGCGCGTAGTTAGTAGCGCCGCGCAGGACGAGGGATGCCGGAGCCTCCGGTACGAGAAGCGGCTCGAAAGTCGCAGCAACCTCAAACTCGCCCTCAGAGAGAGTCAAGAACAGATTGAACGTCACGCGAACCGCGCCAATGAGGTGTAACCCTGCGCGCGGGCGTGCGAAAATCGCCAAATCGCACGGCTCAACAGCAAACAGGTTGCCCCACTCGCGCACGCGCGAAATCGACCGGCGCAAAACGGAAGTATAGACATTAGGAGCCATAGTGCGGCCACTGCCGTCCACGTAGGACTCGTCATCCATCATGATGCGGACGCGGTTAGCAACATCCGCCTTCGCAAAGGTGCCGAAGCCCTTGGAAAGGCCGACAGTGCGACCGATGCCTTGCTCCAACGCCCAGCTTGTCGAAAAACTTTCATGCCGCCTCGCTTCTCCAGCGACCATTTCCGAGCAACAGACCGCGCAAACGGTCTTTATCGAAAAGCTCAGTTTAACAGGCGTGTCTGTGCGTTAGCTGTGTGTCCTGTGAATGAACACACCGGTTCTACTTCAGGTGATGCACTCGCCATCGCTCTGGAACCCCGTCATTTTAGCAGAAAGTGGTTATGGATATGAAAAAATCCCCGGTTCTTTCGAACCGGGGATCGTTGGTGCGCGAGGGGGGAGTTGAACCCCCACGCCCTCACGGGCACACGGACCTGAACCGTGCGCGTCTGCCTATTCCGCCACTCGCGCATGTGTCTTACGGTGTATCACCGCAGGCAACACATAAACTATACGGACTGCATGCGGTGCTGTCAATCGAGTGTGTGACCTTCGTTACTTAGTGTTGGTGAGGTGTCAGAAAGACTCTGAAGCCTATCCGGAGGCGCTATCCGGGAATTATCAGACGCTCCACCGGAAAGCATGCCGCATCGGACTGCACCGGAACCCGCTCACGCCATCACGCTCCTGTTCAGCACGCTCCCGGTCAATACGCTCCAAACGCGCGCGCAACAACCCGTCACCGGACCCACATACGGCAGGGCACAGCACCAGCAAGCCACTTCAGCTTCTGTACCTCCGAAAAATGCGGGTTCCGATGAATCGTCACCAACACAATAAGCGCCAACGCAATACCTGCCAGAAGATACAGCCGTGACCTGCCAGCTCGGTACGGCACGCAATCCTGCAGCCCTCTAATATCCTTCCTAAACGCATACAGACCCGGAGATCCACAAGCCCTCAGGGTAGTTCAAGAGTGTTCAGAGCCTACCCCGATGGGCAGCCCTGCACGCCCTCAAGCACGCAAAAGGGCCCGCCCACACAGCAGGACGGACCCTCCACCAAAGCCTTACACAGAAACCTGCGTGGCAGCTCACAACAGCTAACCTTTCTGCTAGCCTTCTTCATACACGACGAGCAGCCTTCGCATCATACTCAGCCCAGAACTCACGGGTGAGTCACCGCATCAGTACCATCCCGCCGCAAGATTCTTCAACTCAGGCATATCGAAGCCTCTGAAAATCGGCTCAAAACCAGCCTTACGCTGAGCTTCATAGTTCTTCAACACCGCAACAACCTGCGGGTCATCAACAGAACCGCCGTCAAGTTCACAAATCACCATGCCGGCATTCAACATATCCGCGGTAGTCCACCAGATCCAGCGAAGAAATCGCGCCGAAGAACACAGAATCCAGAACCAGCGCACGGAAAATATTCATCGGCGGCTTACGCTCAGTCACAAAACGCATATTCGACTCGCCGTAGTAGTAGTTACCAATCACAGTCGAGAACGCAAACATGAAAATCGCGATAGTCAGGAAGTGAACCGCCCAATCGCCCAGCTGCATAGCCAACGCCGACTGAGTCAGCGACGCACCGCGAGACGATCACCATAAGTCGGGTTCGACAGCAGAACAATAAACGCAGTCACGGTACACGCCATCATCGTGTCAAAATAAACGCAAAAGTCTGCACGTAAGCCCTGCTTAGCCGGGTGAAATAGTAGCAGTCGCACCAGCGTTCCGGAGCAGTACCCATACCCGCCTCATTGGTCAGCAGGCCACGCTCCATACCCCAAATCACGGCACCCATGGTACCGCCGGTCACAAACTCCTTAATACTTAAAAGCGCCTGGAAAATCATCAGCGGCATCTTCGGAACCTCGGTAATGTTCAGCAGAACAGCCAGCAGACCCAACAGCAGATACAGTACCGCCATAATCGGCGCCAGCCACTCAGTCACCGAAGAAATCGGCGCGAATACCGAAGATAATAGCCGCAGTCAGCGCCACCGCATAATCAGACCAATAGTGATGCGGAAGCCCATCAGTTAGTACCCGAAACATCAATGCTGAACGGGTTCGCCCTTGAGCATCCACCACGGCATTCGTCTGAACTGCGACAAACACAAACGCGTAGTGACCACAATGAACGCCACGAAGATGTAACCCATCCACGAGCATTCAGACCGCGCTTCATGTGAGTACGCCGGACCGCAATATAGGGAATCCTTACCGCGCTCCTTGTACAGCTGGCCACAGAAGGACTCCCGAAAAAGCGGACGCCGCACCAACAGCAGCAATAACCCACATCCAGACACAGCACCCGGGCCGCCCATAGCAATAGCCAAAGCAACACCAGCAACAGTACCGGTACCCACACGAGAAGCAGCCGAGCAGTAAACGCACGGAACGAAGAAATGCTCTTCTTGCCGTCGGCCTCACGAGCAACCGGGTCACCCAGGACACGAACCATTTCCTTAATGGAGCGCCACTCAGCACGCCGCGGGTGCGAATCGTGATATGTACGGACCAGCAGCAATCAGAGCGTAGTAGAAATTACTCCACATCCAGTTCTGCACGGCATCCACGGTGGAAGTCAGCCCCGCAGTATGCGTATGTCATCGATGATATTCAGAAGAAAAATCCACTCGGCACTCCAATCTTGAAAGCAAAAAGCCCGCACTCAAACCCGGAAGACGGATCAACGTGTGGGCTGCATTTACTAGGTGTGCGGACTCACGCCTAGCGTAACGGAGGTATACGCTCCGTATGATTAGTCACCCCATTGTGTCGGGTTGCACCCACCCGCTAAACGGGCAACAAAGGGGCGCAACGCAAAAATGTAACGAATACTTAATGTACGGGCAGGTAAATATAGAGATCCCGTACGGGTTCCACCAACACCGGCAGGGCGGGGCGCAGAAGCCCGGCACAAGGCACAAAACCTCGCACCGGAGGGCATGGCGAGATAGCGGGGGTATCAGGTTGGGTTGCGAACGCTCGGGCTTCACAGACAGGAACGACAACACCCCACGAATCTGCGTCTGGTCAACAGCATCACGCAAACGGTCCACACCAGACCCAAACCACCCGTCGGCGCGCATACCCGTCTCCAAGGCGTGCAAAATCCTCATCCACCTCCATCGCCTCCAGGTCACCCGAGCCGCCTTCAGCGACTGCTCCGTCAGGCGCTCACGCTGCACCGAGTGGATCCGCCAGCTCAGAGTAAGCACAGCCCATCTCCATGCCGTTAATCACCGAAATCCAACGCTCCGCCAAACCCGGAACACTACGATGCAGCGCCGAAAGCAGACTCGTCTCCTGCGAAATCGCGTATAGAACGTCGGCTCCACCATGTGCGCCTCAACCAGCTCACCTGCACAGACTCCTCAACGATGGCACCGGACCCATACCCTCGCGAACACGCACACCGTGCTGCTGCGCCAAAGCCAGCAACTCCTCAAAATCGTCTGCATCACTCGGCGACCCAGCGCCTCCGACGAGCATCACACCGACACCACGCCACGGACCCGACACATCAGATACCGTGCGCTCGCTCGAAACCCTACGACCCAACGGCAAGACACCGAACCAAAACACCGCCGGGCGGCATCGCCAATCAGACGCTCCGTCAACTCGCGCATCTGCACATAATCCGCATACGGACGATACGCCTCAAGCACCGTAAACTCCGGATTATGGGTCGCATCAGCGCCCTCATTGCGGAAATCACGACCCAGCTCATACACCGGACCGCTACCGCCCACCACCAGACGCTTCAGGTACAGCTCCGGCGCAATACGCAGCGTCAAATCCTCGCCGCAGGCATGTGATATACGTGCGGAACGGGCGCGCGCTCGCCTCACCGTGACACCGTATGCAGAATCAGGGTCTCCACCTCAGGAAACCCTCCGCATCCAGCCGGGCAGCAATGCCTTAATGACCGACGGTACGCAGACGCAGATTCTGCATCTGATCCGGATGCACCAACAGGTCCGTGGAACGGCGACGCAGACGCGCCTCCGGGTCAGTAAAGGAGTCGAAGGGGATGGGGTGCAGGCTCTTCGACGCCATGTGCCAGGAGGTGGCAATCAGCGATTGGGTACCGTTACAGCTCGCCCGTAGAGTGCCCCGCACGGTGATGATGTCACCGGTATCCGGGTTGCAGGAGGCGAGGCTCAGCGGGCACTCGCCCGCAGGCTGCATTCCATGAGCGACCTGCAGGGTTTCACCCCCTTCAATCAGGTTGCAAAGAGGACTCCACCATGGTTTGCAGAAGCGCGAGATACGCCCCGAAACCATGAATTCCGGGTGGAATATTTTCAGAGAGAATATACGCAGGGCATCCTTCCGCCCAGTACAGGAACACTGGTACTGCCCAAAGAACCACCCAGCGGATGCGGCTCCATGCCCGCCGCACGCAGCGCCTCAGATGGCGCGGACGGTGCTGAGTCTGATCGCTACGCGACACCTCAGGAAACTCTTCCATCAGTAGCGAGCTGCATCTGGTGAAGAGCCTCCAGCTCATCTGCAGAAAAGAACCTGCTCCTGATTCTGCAAACGGCGCGCCGACAGATTCGGCAAAAGCCCTCCGCCATACCGCCACAACCACAACATTGCCATCGCCAACGTCGGCTCCGTCGCCAAAAACGAGGAACCCCACAGCGGGGCAAACTTCAGATTGAAACGATACAGGCGGCGCAACTGCAGAAAACGATCCAGCACACCCAAAGAGCGGGACGCGAAACGGTTCCATGCCGACGCACCCACCTGATCAGCAGCCTCAAAAATATGGCCGAACATCGCAAAATTCAGCGACACCCGACGCACACCCAAAGACGCCGCCTGCTCCATCAGCGAGGCCACCATAAACTCCACCACACCATTAGGTGCCTCCAGGGGCGGCGCGCAAGCATCAAAGACAGCCCCGTAGGACCCCACGGGACGAACGACAGCAGAGCCACCATCTGACCAGCCTCATCATGAGCCGACACCAGAACAGACGAAGAATCCGCCGGATCATTCACACGATTCAGTGCCATCGAGAAGCCGCGTTCCACACGCCCATGACGCCACGCCGAAATATTCTCCGCAACCTGCTGACGCTGCTGCTCATCCAGCTCCGCAAAGCGACGCATCTGCGCCGTGTACCCGCCGCGACGCACACGCTGAACCGCCTGACGCACCGGCAACATCGACGTGTCAGTGAGCGTGAAACGGTCCGCCTCAAGGACCGCCTCCTCACCCATCTGAATAATCGACAGACCCGCACGGTTATAGGCGCGCGCACCCGCCTCACTCACGCTCAGCGCCGCAGGAACCCAACCGTAACTACGCGCCTGCAACATCCACTGCTCAATCGCGGCATCCCACGAATCCGGGTCAGCCACCGGGTCGCTCGACAGCCAAACACACCGAACCCACCGAACGGTACGTAATCGCCGCCCTCTGATCCGGAGAGAAAATCACCTGCTTATCGCGACGCGTCGCAAAATATGAGAGCGAATCAGTGGCACCGTACTGCTGCAGCAGGGCGCGGATCTTCAGCTCCTTCTCGCCGGTCCACGCATCCGGGGCACGATAACCGCGAGCCAACAGATACAGCGCCGCAACCAGCGAGGCACCGTAACCAAAAGACGCCAAGAAAGCCACCACATCAGCAGACCACGCCAGGGATGGGTACGCTCAATACCCATGCCGTGCATCAGCAACTCCCACGGGGTCGCCGAACGCAACGGCTCCCACACGCCGATGTGGCGAGGTACCAGAGCACCAGAGTAGTCAGCGGGATGCCGCCAGCAGCCGTAGCCGCCGCACCCGCCCACGAGAGGCGACCAATGCGTGCCGGGAACGCCGAACGAATCGAGAAAAGGAAAGGCACCAGCGCACACGCAAACACGATGGAGAGCGTATCGACCGTCGAGGAGAAAATACGGTCCTTCGGCATAATCCCCGCGGGGAACACCAGCGTGAAGGCGCTATGGGTCGCAATCAGCGCGCCAAGCACCTGAAAAACGATGGCGGCAATGAGAGCGGCACGCTTGCGCACAATCAGCCCGGACACAAGCACAATCATCGTAATGGCGCTGGGTGGCGTGTGCGTGGAGGAATATTCAGCAGGGTCAGCGGTGACTTCCCGCAAGTGAAGCCGCGACCGTGCCGCAGAGAAGATAATCACGCGAACGTGGTCAGTAGCGCGGCAAAGAATACACCCCGATCACCACGCGTGCTGATATCTCTGCATACCTTGAGGGAGGCGCAGGCGCCTGTCTTGCTCGTGCTGTACGGCGACGTGAGGTAGTGCGGTGAGACATCATTATCAGTGGGGGATTGGGGTGTAGGGAAAGGTAGTAGACCTTAGGAGTTCTTGCTGAGCTTCAGCCTTCGGGTCTGAGTAGGTGCCCTCGAAGACGTCAGGGGATGCCGTTGTCGTCAGCGTCCACGCTTTCCTTCTCAGCCAGGGCACGGTAGTGCTTGTTACGGCGAGACAGGATAGCCGCGCCCACAATGGCAGCCAGAACAGAGCCAACGAGAATCGCAATCTTTGCGTCTTCGGTGTGCGGAGAGCCGTGCGGGAAGGACAGCTCAGCGACCAGCAGGGACACGGTGAAGCCGATACCGCCGGTTGCGACCAGACCGATCACGTCAATCCATGCGATGTCCGGATCGAGGTTAGCGTTCTTGAAGCGAGTCACGAGCCAGGGTGGTGCCGAAAAATACCGATGGTTTTACCGGCAACCAGTGCGACCATAATGCCGACCGCCACCGAGTCGGTGAGGGCGCGTCCGAGGGCCCTTCAAAACCGCCCACAGCCACACCCGCGCTGAAGAATGCGAAAATCGGCACGCAGATGCCGGTAGAGAGGACGGAATCGGTGCTCCAGCACCTCTGCAAGACCGTGTTCAGCCTGTGCCGCCTCAGAGCGAGCGGACATCTTCACGGGCACCAGGAAGCCGAGAACCACACCGGAAATGGTCGCGTGAATACCGGACTCGAGGAAGAGCGCCCAGGTGATAATACCCAGGGCAGAAGTAGCAGCCAGGCGACCAGCGGCTTCGGGTGCAACATGGTCTCACCGCGGTGAGCAATGAACGCAAAAGAGCGAGGGAATGAGCGCGAAGAGCAGGTACTCGCCGTGGAAGTTATTGGTGTAGAAGATCGCGATAATGCAGATCGCAATCAGGTCATCGACCACTGCCAGGGGTCAGCAGGAAGACACGCATCGCCGAGGGAGGAAAGTACCCACGGCGGCGAGAACAGACACCGCGAACGCAATATCGGTTGCGGTGGGGATCGCCCAGCCGTGCAGAGCGGTGGGGCTGGTGAAGTTCAGCGCCGTGTAGATAATCGCGGGCACTGCCACGCCACCGAAGGCGGCCGCAATCGGCACAATAGCGGTGGAGGGCGACTTGAGGTCACCAATCACGAATTCCTTCTTCAGCTCCAGGCCGGTGAGGAAGAAGAAAACGACGAGCAGACCGTCTGCTGCCCAGGTTCCGATGCTCATCTGCAGGTGGTTGAAGCCGGGGATGACCGGACCAACAACGGTGTCTCGCAGACCAGTAGAAGGTGGATGCGGGGGTGTTGGCGAGTACTACTGCCAGCACCGTCGCAATCAGAAGTACGGTACCGCCGACTGATTCTGCACGCAGAATGTCGGCTACGCGGCGTGAGTTGCTATATGAGCCGCGGCTGAGGGTATCTGGGTTGGTGTGAGTCATTCTCTCCTCTTTCTGCCGCGATATTATGCGGCATCTAAGGCTTTTAAGTTTACTCTGCACTGTATGAGTATTCGAGTACCGGCTGGCGGCTTTTAGCTCCTGGACGGTGCACCGCGGTGTGCTTTTATGGCGTATATGCATAAACGTTTCCGCCCTCGCCGCGTGGTGCGGTGAGGGCGGAACGTTTTAGTATTTCTGCAGGTATTCTGCGTGGTCGACTAGGTGTCTAGCCGCCTGAACGCAAGATTAGGAACCAGCGATTGCGGGTGCGCCGGACTCCTGACCGTGGTCGTGTGCCAGCTCGCGTGCAACGTAGTTCTCCAGGTCGAAGAGGTTGCCGTTTGCGCGCTTCACGATGGTCACCAGGGTCTCCATGGTTGCAACTTCCTCAACCTGTTCCTTCAGGAACCAGAGGATGAACTGCTCGCCCAGTGCGTAGTTCTCAGCGCGTGCTGCGGAGAACAGGGCCTCGATCTGACCGGTGACAGCCTTCTCCTGTGCCAGGGACATGTCAACGATTTCCTGAACGTTCTCGAAGTCGTTCTTGACAGCGGGAACAGCGGGGATCTCGACCTTGTGGCCGCGGTCCAGCTTGTACTGAACCATCATGAGTGCGTGCTCGCGCTCTTCGAGGGACTGCTGGTAGAAGAACTTAGCCAGCTGGGGAAGGTCCTCACCGTCGAGCCAGATAGCCATGGACAGGTACTGGTGGGATGCAGCGAACTCGTGGCCGATCTGCTCGTTCAGAAGGTCGTAGAAAGACTTAGACATATGGTTTCTCCTTATCTGGTGGTTGCTTTTGGGTGCCGGGATGGCGCGGTGCAACCTGTTGATATTTATCGTAAGGGGTGGGGTGCGCCATGTACAGAGAGAAAAGGCTAATCGGTGAATCAGATAAGGTACCCCTGACATATTGTCACCACAACCCTTAGTGTGGATAGCCTGAATATTTTCTTTGGATTGTGTGGTATTGGGTGTGTTTCCTTGAGATTTCGCGGTTTTAACAGGGATAGACAGCGGGTTTAAAAAGCCACAACCCCTACGGCTCCAAGGTAAAACATAGAGACACCATGTTGGGTGCCTGCGCACGGGGCTAGAGGGCGCAAAAATCTTAAAAATCTCTCGAAAAATGCGGCGAAACTGATGTGGTCAGAACCCGATGCGCCCTCAACCACCTCCCGTAAAGGTTGTTCTGCGCGCGCCTTTAAAGAGATAAGGCACGTTCCCAATGGGAATGTGCCTTATCTCTGGTTCTCTCAACTCTCATCCCTCTGTGGGGTGGAGGAGGTTAGTGTGCGGGGTAGTCCCCACGCTGCAGTGCATCAATCGAGATGATGTTTGAGGGGGTGTTGCCGAGGACTGCCTCGCCGATTTCTGCGAGGTGCTCAACCTGCTCGGTGGTGAGGTGGTCGAAAATCTGGCGGCGTACTTCGTTCACGTGGCCGGGTGCGACCTCCTGCACCTTCTGTTCGCCTGCGGGGAGCAGGTGGCAGATGCTGACGCGGCGGTCTTCCGCGCTGAGGGAGCGGCGGACGTAGCCGTCCTTCTCCAGGCGTGCCACAACGCGGGAGAGACGTGCGGGAAGGGTGTTGGTGGTAATTGCCAGCTCGGTCATGGTCAAGGAATTGTCCTTGGACTCGGAGAGCATCGCGAGCACCATGTATTCAACGAAGCTAATGCCGGCTTCGGTCTGTAGCTGGTTTTCCAGCTTGCGGGTGAGGTTGAAAATGATGGAGCTGATAAAGAGCCAGCCTTCTCGCTCCTGGGGGGAGAGCCACTGGATGGAATCGCTGTGTGCGGTATTTTCGGACCGCTGCGCAGACGTGGTTGGTGTGGACACGGGATTGGTTCCTCTTTTTATCGGATATGGAGCTCTCTTATTAAGGGAGATGCGGTGTTGGCACCCATTGTAGCGAAAGGTCTTACTCGCAACCTGAAATTGGTACGGTCAAGTAATGGTTGACACTTTGGTGCTAATTTTTTAGAGGGTGCTAGGGTCATCTTTTTGCACGCAGTGACTGCAAAAACCTTAGGCAGGTAGGTGATACACGACATATTTAAAAAGATTTCCGGTACAAGTATAGATGAGAACGTACCAAGAAGCACACTCGTGCATCGAGCCGAATTCCGCGGAATATCAAGGGTTTTAGGGGTGTGAATGAAAATTCTGAGGGGTGCAAAGAGGTTGCCAGGGTGAAAAATAACGAAACGATAACAAAAATTTTTAAAGAAAAATCTCGGTTTTTGGCTTTGCAACCGTAATGAAACCGTGTACACTAATTACATAACGGGGTCGAAGGAAGCCTCCGAGGCGAGACCGGAAGCTCGCTTCGATAGGTTCGACTCTCTATTTATCGGTGATTGTCGTCGGTGTACGAGTAACTCGTATTTCTACCGACGGATGTGCGGTGCGGGTGCAGTTCGTGGTTGGGCTGCATTCCGTACCGTATCTTTTTAACTCAAATTTCTATCAACTCACTCTAAGAGCATCCAATGGTCGGGTGCTCTTTTTCTTTACCCTCATATCGGCGCCGCAAGAGCGCTGTACGAGCCGGGGCAGAGTCGGGGGAGGAAGCGTAAACACCTGTGCTGTGTATCTGCCCTGTGTAGCTGTGGGGTGTAGCTGCACGGTGTGGTTTGTGTTGTGTGGTGGTGCCGTGTGTCCGCGGTATTGTTGCGCCGTATCGCGTCAGAAGTGTTATCCACAGGGGTTATCCACAGTGTGGAGAACTTACACGCATGTGATTTGGCAGAGCAGAATCGAGGTCCTCCCCAGGTTTAATTTAAGAGTGCTACAGAAAAATTCTTGTAATTACAGGCTTTCACGACCATTAAAACCGAGGGTAAGTTCTTAAACAGAAGACCTTTTTATCTTTAAATCCGCGGAACCCGAAAATTTCCACAGCTGTGGATAACCCTGTGCACTTAATCCACCGCCTCCGGCGTAAGGAGGCGCGTAAGATCGCTCGGCGGCTCTGTTGGCACTCAATATTTTGGCTAGTAGAAGGAAAAACGCCCCGGATGAGGGCGAAAATTCTGCAGTTTATCCCCCGCGCATCCCCAAAATAGGATGTTATCCACAGCAGTTATCCACAGTGTGGAGAACTTACAGTACTGTTATTCACATGAGTGCATACCCCGGTATTTCGCGGCAGAAAGGGGTGTAAGCCTTGAATAGCCTGTTGATACACACGGTTTTCCACAGCTGTGGGGAAAAGTCTTCGCCTAAAATCCACAGGCTCGAGCGAGGTCTTACATAAATGTGACGCTCCCCAACTCATGAAAAGTAAAGTAAACGCTACGCTGGTAATCTTTAATACAAGCCAAGTTTTTCTAATGAAAGGCATCATCATGGCTGAAAAAGTACACCCTCCCGAGCTCCCCTACGACTACGCGGCGCTCGAGCCCCACATCTCCGCAAAGATCATGGAGCTGCACCACGACAAGCACCACGCAGCATACGTTGCAGGCGCTAACGCAGCTCTCGAGCAGCTTGAAGAGGCACGCGAGAACGGTGCATACGGCAACGTCTCCAAGCTCTCCAAGGACCTGGCGTTCAACCTGGGTGGCCACACCAACCACTCCATCTTCTGGAACAATCTGTCCCCCGAGGGTGGCGACAAGCCCACCGGCGAGCTGGCAGCAGCAATCGACGAGTTCTTCGGATCCTTCGACAAGTTCCGTGAGCACTTCACCAACGTTGCACTGACCATTCAGGGCTCCGGCTGGGCAATCCTCGCATGGGACACCGTTGGCAAGCGCCTCATCATCGAGCAGCTTTACGACCAGCAGGGCAACATCTCCGTTGCACTGATTCCCGTTCTGCAGCTGGACATGTGGGAGCACGCATTCTACCTGGACTACCAGAACGTCAAGGGCGAGTACGTCAAGGCATTCTGGAACATTGTGAACTGGGCTGACGTTCAGGCTCGCTTCGAGCGCGCAGTGTCCCAGACCAAGGGCCTGGTCCTCTAATCTAAGTTTTCGTCAGCGCGGTGAAGTAGCCGCGGTGAGGTAACTGAAACGGGTGTCCGGCGCCTCCATATTCGGAGGTGCCGGGCACCCCGTTCGTATAGTAGCACCCGATGTTGCTCGGGGGTGGAACTCTGAGAGCGCCAGCGTGCGGTCAATGCGGATGCGGCGGCAGAAATCCTCATCGTGGCTCACTACGATGAGCGCGCCGGTATAGGCTTCGAGTGCTTGCACCAGCCAATCCACCGAGGAAATATCGAGGTTATTCGTCGGCTCATCCAGCATGAGCAGTTGCGGCACCGGATCTGCCAGAAGCACCTGCGCTACCGCGGCGCGGAACCGCTCACCACCGGAGAGGTCACCGGTCTTATGGTGCACGCTCTCGCGGCGGAAAAGCAGGCGCGCCAACTGGTCGCGCAGATGCTGCTCGCTCACCCCGGGGTTAGCACGCTGCACGCTCTGCAAGAGGGTGAGCTGCGGGTCGAGGGTGATGCGCTGCGGAATGTACGCCCCCTCGAGGCAATAGTCGACGCGGTAGGCGGGCTGCACGGGGAGCGGTACTCCGGGTCTTTTGCGTGGGCAATTGCCTCAAGGAGGGTGGTCTTGCCGCTACCGTTTGCACCGGTGATGCGCAGATGCTCGGGACCGCTGAGAATCAGGTGTTCTGGGCGTTCTGCCGGGGTTCCCTGATTACTCTCGCTATCAGCCTCATCGGATGAAAAATGCAGAGAATCAACCTAGTGGGTTGCTGAACAGTAAATGTTTCACGTGAAACCTGACGGGCATCAACCCGATGCAGCTCCAGTACCTTGCGTCCCGCGGGTAGGGGTTGCTGGCTCAGTTCGGCGTAGATCTTCTCCTGCACGCGCACCTCATCCTGAGCCTTCTGGTATGCCTCCCGGGCCTGTTCCTGCTTGCCGACGCGCAGCCCGCGAAGCTTCGCCGCCGCCTGACGTGAGGCATCCTTTGCCAGGTCTAGAATTGTATCCGGCTGGTCGTCCTTCCAGACCTGCGCCATGTTCTTCGAGATAATCTCCTGCGCCTGCACCCACTCGCGATGCGCCGAACGCACCCGGTTCTTCGCCTCGCTCACGCGACGCTGAGCCGCCTGCTGCTCGGTCTCCAATGCCTGCCGGTAGGTGCTGTAGTTACCCTCGAAGAGGCGCAGATGCGCCAGCCCCTGGCGGTCGGCGTGAAGCTCCGCAATCACGTTCACGAGCTCCAGCAGGTCGCGGTCGTGGCTAATAATGAGCGCCGGGCAAGGCAGTGCCTCAACGCGGTGAAGAGCTGAGCCTTCGCTGAGGGAGTCCAGGTTGTTCGTCGGCTCGTCGAGCAGAATGAACTCGGGATCAGAAATCATCAGCGAGGCAAGCGCGGCGATGACCGCCTCGCCACCGGAGAAACTGCGCATGTTGCGAGCAAAGAGTGCGCGAACCGCCTGCGGGTCGTCACGGTTAACCAGGGCCGCCGGGGTGAAACCGTAGGTCGCAAGAGCCGCGAGGGTGCGCTCCTCAACATCCCAGTTATCCCCGATGGTCTCATAGAGTTCGGGGGAGTACTCGCCGGATTCCACCGCCTGTAGCGCCCGCAGAATCTCGGAGATTCCGCAGAGCTCAGCGAGGGTTTGATTCCGATTCAGACCCATATCCTGAGGTAGATACGCCATGTGTTCCGGCGCCGCCAAAGAACCGGAATCCGGGGTCAAATCACCCAAAATCAACCTCATGAGGGTTGTTTTTCCGCAACCATTATCGCCGATGAGCCCGGTCAGAGGTGCCGAAAACACCGCCGACAGATCCGCAAAAAGCGCGGGCTCGCTCGGGTGCGCAAAGTGTAGATGGGCGATACTAACGTGCGCCGCCGCGTGGGAAGTGGCGTGCGAGCGGGCATCGCGGGAAGAAGCGGAACGGGGAAAGGTCGCCTGCGGCTGAAGTACGTGTGTCATACGAGCTCCTTGAAGTATGGATGCTCGGGTGCTCTCAAACTCCGACGGTGGTGCGTTGCAGTAGTGTGCCGGCGGTTTGGGTGCCTATGCTGAGCGCGTGGCGGTAAGAGGATCGCCCCAAAAAGGGCGCGAAAAAACCCGAGCGTAACGGTGGATGTACCTGTGCCCGGGTGCGTGCGCGCTGATGGAGACACGCAGAAAAATGGAAGTGCGCAGGGAGAATGTGTCTGTGCAAAAAGCTGCGTGAGCACGCGAAAAATTCTTCTGAGTCCGGGCTTATGCTCGGTGGGTCATTTCTTTGATGCCTCCTAGATTCCGAAGGGCACCCCGGTCGCGCCTTGGGTGGCTTCGGTCAAACGATACGTTCAGCTCCGCCAGCTACCCCCGTGGTGGGGCAACATGGATAGAGAGCTGAGGACTCCAGCATAGGAACTGACTGGGCGCTGAGTCAAACACCCTCCCCTGTAGGAGAAGATTCAGCGTGCTGATTCCCTGAATGGTTCCTTCCCGAGAGTTTTTGTTGAAAGGTTGAGTGTGCGGTCAATGCGGATGCGGCGGCAGAAGTCCTCATCATGGCTCACCACAATGAGCGCGCCGGTGTATGCTTCGAGCGCCTGCACCAGCCAATCCACCGAGGAAATATCGAGGTTATTCGTCGGCTCATCCAATATGAGTAGCTGCGGCACCGGGTTGGCCAGAAGTACCTGCGCCACCGCGACACGGAAGCGCTCACCTCCGGATAAATCCCCAATGCGCTGATGTACGCTTTCGCGACGGAAGAGCAGGCGCGCCAGCTGGTCACGCAGATGCTGTTCGCTCGCACCGGGATTCGCCCTCTGTACGGTTTCAAGAAGGGTGAGCTCCGGGTCGAGGATGATGCGCTGCGGCAGGTATGCGGTGTTATCCAGACGGTGAGAGCACTTGGTATGCAGGCGGCACTGGGGAACGGTAATCAGGGTCATTTGCGTGCGCTATCGCATTGAGAAGCACAGTCTTGCCACTGCCGTTTGCTCCCGTGATGTGCAGGTGTTCGGGTCCGGTCAGGATAAGGACCTCGGGAAAATCTTGGATTTGAAGCAGATAATCAACTTTATATGGTTGTGTTTCACGTGAAACGGTGTTTTGGGTGTATGCCTTCTTAGGGTCGGCGCTCTGCGGTGTAGATGCGCAAGAGTCGTTCTTCACCCGATGTAATTCCAGTACCTTCCGCCCCAATGGGAGCGCATCCTGAGCAAGTTCCAGATAGATACGCTCCTGCACGCGCAGGTTCTTTTGGGCTTCTCCAACTGCTGCACGTGCATCCGCCACCATGCTTTCGTGGGCTGTGTGAAGTTTCCCGGCAGAGCGCTCTGAACTGTTCTTATCCAGGCCCATAGCCATGCCAGGTTTCCGCTTTGACCGTTCAAATTCGCGGCCTCGGCGGGCGTTGCGATCGAGCTTAATCTGGTTCTCGGTGCGCTCACGCACAGCCTTACGCGCCTCATTCTTCGCCTCGGTCACGCGACGCTGAGCCGCCTGCTGCTCGGCCTCCAGCGCCTGCCGGTATGTGCTGTAGTTACCCTCGAAGAGGCGCAGATGCGCCAGCCCCTGGCGGTCGGCGTGAAGCTCGGCAATCACGTTCACGTGCTCCAGCAGATCGCGGTCGTGGCTGATAATGAGCGCCGGGCAGGTGAGGGTTTCAAGAGCCGTATAAAGCCGATTCTTCGCCGAAGAATCCAGATTATTTGTGGGCTCATCCAGCAGAATGAACTCTGGGTCTGAATACAGAAGCGCGGTGAGTGCGGCTGTGACCGTCTGACCACCTGAAAAGGTGCTAAGGGGACGCATCAGAAGGTTGCGACGGGCCTGTGTATCGGTCGTAGTGAGGGCAGGACCAAAACCATGTTCGGCAAGGGCTACGAGGGTGCGTTCTTCAATATCCCAGGCGTCGCCTATGGTGTCGTAAAGGCTGGGGGAATATTCGCCCGATTCCAGCGCATCAAGCGCCTGCAGTATTTTTGTAATTCCAAAAATATCGGCAAGATGCTGATGCCCACTCAACCCTAAATCTTGCGGTAGGTACGCTATGCGCTGTGGGGTGCTGATTATGCCTTGACTAGGGTTTATGTCGCCAGAATAAGTCTGAAGAGGGTGGTTTTTCCGGCGCCGTTATCGCCGATAAGTCCGGTGAGTGGCGCAGAAAATACCGCGGAAAGGTCGGTGAAAAGTGGGGGCTCACCCGGATGCGCATACGAAATATGGTTGAGTGTAATGTGGTGTGGCATGGGCCGAGTTCCTTCGAATGGGTGCTCGGATTCCTGCCAACGCACATGAAGGCGTGAAGGCATGAAAAAACCCGAGCGTAACGGTGGATGTACCTGTGCCCGGGTGCGTGCGCGCTGATTGGAACACGTAGGAAGCGTGTCCGTAGAGCCGCTGCGTGAGCGCGCGAAAAAGATTCTTCTGAGTCGGGCTTATGCTCGGTGGGTCATTTCTTTGATGCCTCCTAGATTCCGAAGGGCACCCCGGTCGCGCCTTGGGTGGCTTCGGTCAAATGATACGTTCAGCTCCGTCGGCTACTTCTGCAACGAGGTGGCGGTAAAAGCGAGCTGAGGACTCCAGCATAGGGAGCGTGCGGGTGCTGAGTCAAACACCCTCCCACAAAACCTCCTGACAAGTGCCGATATCCCTAGACAACGCAAAAGAAGGGCGACACCATTCGGTGCCGCTCGCTGGGCAT
>BNJU01000338.1_pt1 | contig 32514 bp, 40 predicted proteins | sample 8539281 | NCBI WGS metagenome assembly BNJU01 (sample SAMD00202456, study PRJDB9452) | human saliva metagenome | isolation source: human saliva | place: Japan
TTTTTTTCCAATTTATTTTTTTCCTTCTCTGACAAAATAAAAATTTTAGTAACATAATTTTTTATTAATCAAAAACATTATAACTAAAAAAATTAAATCTTCCCTTTAAAATATGTATTTATCTTATACTAAACTCTATCTGAAAAGCAAAAATTACATTATATTTTATTTATTTACTAACAAAAACCTTAATTCCTTTGCATAATAGAAATTTCACATAAACTAGCCTAGTTATGCTAATAACAATTTTTAATTAAAAAAACTAATATTTTTGTAATTTCTTTTAAATTTAACAAAAAGATTAAATAAAGTTAAAAATTTATATAAAATATTTGGAAAATATTTGTTTCTATGATATAATGTAATGTAACAAAAATATTTTTTTGAATTGTATTTATATTAAATATGCTTTAAATCTGAATTTAAAGAAGAAAAAGAGGTTATTTTTTGGCTTAGTTCTAATTAGTTTTTATTAATTTAATTTTAAAAAAATATAATTAGAATCGAGTTTACATGATTTTTTTAAGCTGTATGATATAGATTAAGATTTAAAAATAGGTAGATGATGCTATTTCCTGTTAGAATGATAGAATAAAAAAACATCTTTTTCTATTTTTTTCAAATAGTTTTTAGCATCAAGATTTATCAGGCAATTGTAAAAATGAATAAATTAAAAGCAATATTTATAATCACAAGAAGCAAAAAAACTTATCAAGGAGTGGAGAAAATAGGAAAGTCAATCATAGAAAATATTGTTTTTTTATTAAAATTCTTCTACTTTTTACAAATAACTATCAAAATTTAGAAAAAGGAGATTAGAAATGACAAACAATTTAAGAAAGGCAAAAAAAGACTTATGCTCATTTGCTAAAAAATGCAAAAATTTTAAGTATACAGATTCAGCATTAATTATATTTTTTTGATTACAGGTGCTATAAGCATTACAAACAACTTGTTTTTCTGCTGAAACGGGCAAAAGCATCGAAAATCAAAAAAACAAGTCATCACTACATCAATAAAGGACATACACAATCAATTCACGGAAGTCCGAAGAGAAAACGACAAACTTCTAAAAAAATCAAATATGGAACTAATCAAGCTAATGGAACAAGGAGATCATGTAGTTAAGTCGCCTTGGTCAAGCTGGCAATATGGAGTCAATAATTTTTATAACGACTGGCACGGCACATACAAGGGAAGAGGAGATAAAAAACAAAAATATCCTTATGAAGGAATTTTTGAAAGAAGTAAAGATCCTTTTGAAAGATATACATCAACAATAAGTCCAAGTTACGGCTTATTATCTAAGTCAATTAATCCTTATTCAGCAACAACTAGTGCAAGAAAAACTGGAAAATTTTCATATGGTTTGACAAGTACACTAAGAAAACAAGAACCTTTAACAGAAATGAATGTTGATGCATCAATTAGACCAAAAGAAGTATACAGAGATCCTATAACGGCACCTACTGTTAATATATCAGCACCAGTATTACAAGCATTAAATGTGCCTGATTTATTACCACCTTCATTAGATATAAAGACACCAGATGCAATAGAAACACCTAATAAATTACCGAGCATAATCGTTGAACCAGTTGTATCATTTAGATTTGATCGTCATAGTTTTGTAAGAGGAGGTTCTCCAGATAATAATGTAATTGATGGAAATAATCTAACGTATTGGTCTGGATGGAATCCTGATAATGGAAACATAGAAGAAAAATCTAAATATGAACTTGTAGCAGGAGTACCAGTATTATCTGGTTCAAGAATACCAAATGTATTTTATTTAAATACAGGAAGAAGACTTCCGAGCAACCCAAATAGTAGATGGGATTTTAAAGATGCAACAATACATGTTGCAGGAAAAAATGGATGGAATCCAATAGGAACTGTTGCTATACATACAGTATGGAATGGAAGTATAACAAATGTACATGGTTATTTACATGGGTATAGTACTTTTATATCATCAGAAACTTGGCATGCAGGAAAGGTACAATTAAATGGTATAGATGTAACTGTTACTGGAGAGTATAATAGTGTATTCTATGGATATCCATCATCGTATTACTCTTTAGGAGTAAATAATGGTGACTATAATTCTTGGCATCAAAGAGGAGAATATAACGGAAACTTAACAGCTAATATAAATGAAAAAAATAACTATATTTATACAGTTTTAGGTGTTCAAGGAGCTTTTTAAAATTAAAAGTACAGGGACTTATAATATAAATTCAAATAACGATATAGTTTACTTAGGTTTAGGATACTCACCTAACTGGGAAAATCTTAGAGGTAGTGGAAGCATTCAAAATCAACCTTATGCAAGTGTTGATCCTGATATGACACCAAGTATACAACTATCAAATACCAATGTTAATGGAGATAAAAATGCTGTGCTATATTTTGGAAATAAATATGGTTCAGAATATACACCACACTTTGATAGTAATAGAACACCTGTAGGAAATAATAAGAATTGGGCTAAAAGTATAATAGGTATATATCAAGGAGAAATTGATGTTAATGCTAATATAGGAACTTCGTCTATTTCAGTAGGAAATGTGGGGGTTTATTCTAAATCAGGACAAAGAATAGGAATAGTTCCTTCAGAAGATTTAGGAGCACCTAATGCAGCAGCAAGAGCAGCAGTATCTAATTTACATCCTGACTATGATTTAGATAAAGTGCATAACCTTGAAATAGGAGCAGCAAAGATTTATTTTGGTAAATATTCAACAGATGGTGTTATGTTTGCTAGTGAAAATGGGACTGTAATGGATATTGGAAAATCAAAAAAAGCCGATAAAAATGCTACAGGTGAAACTGTCTATGTAACTGAAGTAAAAGATGCAGTAGCGGCTCAAACAAAAATAAGAGATGCAGCAACAGATGTAACAAGTTCTTATGATGATAATGCAAACCAAGCGGCAACAGGAACAGTTATAGCTTATTCAACTGGAGTATGGAGTAATACTGATATGCCTGGTGGAATAGCAGCAGGTTTAGTAAATGAACCAAGTGAAATTAATCTATATAAGCCTGTGGTTATGACAGGAAGAGCGAAATTAGACGCTTCTAATAACTTAAATAGATCAGTAGCTCTTATAGGAGATAACAAAGGTAGAGTAAATGCAAAAGAAAAAGTAACTGCATTAGGTTATTCTTCTATAGTAGCATTAGCACAAAATAATGGTAGAGTAAATGCTGAAAAAGATATTATTGCTAAGGATGGAGCAGCAGCACAAGATGCAGCAACAAAACCTTACTTATATGATAATATAGGAGCTTATGCAGGAGCAAATGGAACAGTAAATGTAACAGGAAATGCTGATATTTATGGTATAGGTGCAATGGCATCAGGAACAAATGCAGTAGCTAACTTGAATGGAAGTGCTAATACAATTAAAACTGGGAAGTCAGGAGCATTAGTTGCAACAAATGGAGGAGTAGTTAAATTTGGAGGAGGAACAATAACTCATTCAGAAAATTTTACTGGAGACCATGACTCATCAACTCCGTTTACTGCTGATAGTACTTCTCATATTAATTTTACAGCACCTACAACATTAAATATATCACATGGTATATTAATCCCTGGAACAAAAGCTGATTATGCAGCAGCAACAGGAACAACAGCAAAATATAATGGAATGTCTAATGTTACTGTAAATCTTACAGGAGATAATGTAGTTTTAGCTTCAAATGATGGAATACATAAAATATGGGATGGAACAACAATAGCCAATTTAGTTAAAAAAATACTATGAAAGTATCTGCTTTTTAATGAAAAATGGACATCAGTATAAGATTTATTATATTAATGGACAATTTGATATAGATACAGATATTAATGTGGTAGTGCATCAGATGACTTTAATAAAGTGGGATTGTCAAGAGAAGTCGTTACAATAAATTCTGGAAAAAAACTGTTAGCTCGACAGTAGGAAAAAGGATTAGCAATAGGATCAAATAATAAATCTAATGCTGACGGAGATAATAGTAAAACTCAATTTATAAATAATGGAACTGTTAATATAACAGGTGGAAGTTTAGCAACAGGAACAATAGGTCTTAATATTAGCTATGGACAAATACATAATAAAAATATTATTAATGTTGCTGATGGAGTAGGTGCTTATGGAATCAATGGAAGTACATTGACAAATGATACGACAGGTAAAATTAACATTACTACTCAAGGTGTTGGAATGGCTGCGTTTACATCAGCAGGAACATTACAAACTTATGGAACAGATAAAAAGATTAGTGATAGTGCATTGACCTCTTTTGATAAAACTTTTGAAATAACAAATAAAGGTCAAATAACAGTCAATGGAAATAAATCAGTTGGATTATATGGAAGTACAAATGGAACATCTCCTTTATTAAGTGCTTCAAATGGAGTTATAACTAATAGTGGTAAATTGACTTTAACAGGGGATGAAACTGTAGGTATCGTTTCTAAGAGAGCGACAGTTACTTTAAATGGAACAGGAAGTTCAGATATAGTTGTAGGTAAAAAAGGTATAGGAGTGTATGCTGAAAAATCGCCTGTAACTATGAGTTCTAATTATGGAGTAGAAGTAAAAGATGGAGGAACAGGAATATTTATTAAAAATGATGGAAGTACTTTATCATCTGCTTCAAATGAACTTGAATTAAAATATAGTGGTTCAAATACTGGAACAGGAGTTGGCTTATATTATGAAGGAAGAACAGGAGCTAATATTACGAATGGAACGAATGTAAAATTAGTAGATATTGTTGGAACAAATGCTGGTCTTGTAGGACTTTATACTGTTGGTGGTGGAAAATTAACTAACACTGCAAGAATTACAGGAGATAAAGGTTATGGAATAATAACAAATGGAACTGAAATTATAAATAATGGGACAGTAACACTAACAAGTCCATTAACTTCATCAAAACCTAGTGTAGGAATTCTTACACAATCAGGAGATGACATTACAAATACTGGAATAATAAGTGTTGGAGATAATTCTGTTGGAATTTATGGAAAAAGAGTGCTAAATAAAGGAACCATAACTGTTGGTAATGATGGAACAGGAATATATAGTGAAGGTGGAAATGTTGATTTAGATACAACGAGCCAAATTAATGTTGGAACTGACAAAGCTGTTGGAGTTTTCACAAAAGGTAATGGACAAATAGTAACTGCGAAATCAGGAAGTACTATGACAATTGGTGATAGTTCATTCGGTTTCTTGAATGAAGGAACAGGAAATACTATAAATAGTAACGCTGCAAGTCAGACATTAGGAAATGATGTAACCTATATTTATTCAAGAGATACAACAGGAGCTGTAAATAACAATACTGCATTAACATCAACAGGTTCATATAATTATGGGCTATATTCAGCAGGAACAGTTACAAATAATGCTGATATAAACTTTGGAACTGGAGTAGGAAATGTGGGTATTTATAGTACATATGGAGGAACTGCAACAAATATGACTGGAAACAGTAACAGTAGGAGCTTCTTATATAGATCCTAATAACTCATTAAATAATAGATATGCAGTAGGTATGGCAGCTGGATTTAATGGAGATGGTATTCCTACAAAAGCATATACAGGGAATGTAGTTAATGAGGGAATTATTAATGTTACTGGACCATATAGTATAGGTATGTATGGAACAGAAGCTGGGACTAAAGTATATAATGGTACATCAGCAGGTTCAACAGCAACAATTAATTTAGGTGCAGATAATACTACTGGAATTTATTTAGATAATGGAGCCTATGGATATAACTACGGTACTATCAAATCAGTAGGTTCTGGTTTAAAGAAAGTAGTTGGAGTAGTAGTTAAAAATGGTTCTACAATAGAAAATCATGGAAGAATAGAAATTACAGCAGAAGATGCAGTTGGAATTTTATCTAAGGGAAATGTAGCTGGGGCAAATCCTGGAATAATTAAAAACTATGGAACTTTCAATATTAATGGAAATACAGATCCCAACGATACTTCAGTTATAAAGATATCTTCTGGAGGACAAAATTTAGGTAAAACTGTAGGAAATGTTACAATAGACGTTCCAGCTGGTTCAACAATTGGAACTATAACAATAAATGGGAATATAGTTGCTCCAGTATTGGCGACAACAAGTGCTGAAGAATATAAAAGATATGGAATTGTCAAAAAAATTGGTATGTATATAGATACATCTAATAAAAAGATTTACAAATCCTATTAATGGTTTAAGTGCATTAAATGGTTTAACAACAGCTGATTTAATAATGGGTAATGAAGCTACAAAAAATACTACAAGTAAAGCTATACAAGTTGATCAAAAAATATTGGCTCCATACAATACCATGATAAAGCAAAATCCACAAATTAAAAAGTGGAATATTTATTCAGGTGCATTAACTTGGATGGCAACAGTTGCTCAAAATCAAACTGATGGAACAATAGAAAATGCCTACCTTGCTAAAATACCATATACATACTGGGCTGGAAATGAAGCATCGCCTGTAAATCCTACAGATACATACAATTTCTTGGATGGATTGGAACAAAGATACGGTGTTGAAGCATTAGGAAGCAGAGAAAATCAATTATTCCAAAAATTAAATGGAATTGGAAACAACGAAGAAATTTTATTCTATCAAGCAATGGACGAAATGATGGGTCACCAATATGCAAACACTCAAATGAGAATAAATGCAACTGGAAATATGCTTGATAAGGAATTTAGATACTTGAAGCACGACTGGAGAAATCCATCTAAACAAAATAACAAAATTAAAGTATTTGGAATGAAAGATGAATATAAAACTGATACAGCAGGAATCATTGACTATACAAGTAATGCTTACGGAGTTGCCTATGTTCACGAAGATGAAAAAATTAAAATGGGTAATTCAGATGGATGGTATGCCGGAGTTGTAACAAATAGATTTAAGTTCAGCGATATTGGTCATTCCAAGGAAGATCAGACAATGCTTAAAGCCGGAGTATTTAAGACAATGTCGCCTAAGAAGGACTACAATGGAGCATTGCAATGGACAATCGGCGGAGATGTGTTTGCCGGAATTAACAACATGAAACGTAAATTTTTAGTTGTTGATGATGTATTTGAAGCCAAGTCAAATTATAATTCCTACGGTGCTGCACTGAAAACAGATTTAGGATACGACATAAGAATGAGCGAAAGAACACATTTAAGACCTTATGGAATGCTAAAAATGGAATATGGAAGATTTAACAGCATAAAGGAAGATTCAGGACAAATGAGACTGGAAGTTAAAGGGAACGACTATTTCTCTGTTAAGCCTGAAGCTGGAGTAGAATTTAAATATGTTCAGCCACTTGCAGTAAGAACAAACTTGACTGTTGGAGTTACAGCCGCTTATGAAAACGAACTTGGAAAAGTTGGAGATGTAAACAATCAAGGAAAAGTAAGATATACAAATGCTGACTGGTTTGGAATAAGAGGCGAAAAAGACGACAGACGTGGAAATGGTAAATTTGACTTGAATATCGGGGTTGACAATACTCGATTTGGTGTTACAGTGAATGCTGGATATGATACTAAGGGAAATAATATTCGAGGTGGAATTGGATTTAGAGCAATTTATTAATTTTAAGTTTAACAAGGGATATTAGTCCCTTGCTTGCTGTATATGAAAAAAACTTTTTTTGGAATAAAAAAAATTTTTAAAAAAATCATTTAAAAAAATTCTAAAAAAATAGGGTATAATTAATTATAGAAAAAAATATAAAAATTTTTTTAGGAGGAGAAAAATGAAAAAGAATTGTAACAATTTTTAGTGTAATTTTTGCACTAATGTTAATCGCATCTTGTGGAAATAAGCCAGCTACTGGAGAGCAGGTAAAAGATGGAAAAACTTTTACTGACTCAACAAATTCTAAAAAATCTGTTGCAGTAGTTTACTCTACAGGTGGAAAAGGTGACAAATCGTTTAATGATGCAACTTTTAGAGGATTGCAAAAGGCTCAGAAGGAACTTGGGATTTCTTTTAAAGAATATGAGCCAAAAGATCCAGCGACAGAAGCAAAAGAATGCTTTGACACAATTTGCAGAAACTGGAGAATTCGACTTGATTATCGCAGTTGGTTATACAATGAAGGATTCACTAGTTGCAGTAGCAAAAGCATTCCCTGATCAAAAATTTGCAATAATTGACGAAACTGTAACTGGCCTTCCAAATGTTGCTTCTATCTTGTTTAAAGAACATGAAGGATCATTCCTTGTAGGTGCATTAGCCGGAATGATGGACAAGACAGGAACTATTGGATTTGTCGGAGCAAATGAATCTGAACTAATTAACAGATTTTATGCTGGATATGCACAAGGTGCAAGATATGTAAAACCTAGCATCAAAGTTTTACCTGTTTATATCGGAGGAAGCAATTCTTTCAATGACCAGGCATCAGCTAAAGCAAAAACAGAAACATTAATTCAACAAGGTGCAGATGTAATTTATCACGCAGCTGGAGCAAGCGGACTTGGAGTATTCCAAGCAGTTAAAGAAAAAAATGTTTATGGAATTGGTGTAGATTCTAACCAAGATTCCCTGTATCCTGGAACAATCTTAACTTCTATGATGAAATATGTTGACAATGCGGTATTTGATGTTATAAAAACTACTGTTGAAGGAAAATTTGAAGCAAAAGTACAAACTTTTGGAATCAAGGAAAATGGAGTAGGAACTACAGACTTTGAATTTACAAAGGATAAAATTGGTGAAGAAAACATCAAACGTCTTGAACAAATCAAACAGGATATTAAAGACGGAAAAAAATTGTAGTAAAATCTTCAATATAGTTGTCTAATAATAAGCATGTAATTATAAATTAAATAATGTCTTTAAATTCAAAAAAATTACCAACGGCTGTTTTAGAATTGATATAAAAAAATTAAATATCGTTCTTTTACAGCCTTTTTCTTTATTAGAAAATTTAAAATTAAATAGGAGATGATTTTTATGAGAGCAGTCGACATAATTCAAAAAAAGCGTGATAATAACGAACTTTCAGAAATGGAAATTGAATTTTTATTAAATGGGTATTTATCGGGAAATATACCCGATTATCAGATGGCGGCATTTCTTATGGCTGTTTATTTCAACGATATGACAAAAAATGAATTATTAAAATTTACAATGTTAATGCGAGATTCTGGAGATACTATAAAATTTGACGGAATAAACAGGTTTCTTGTGGACAAGCACAGCACTGGCGGAGTTGGCGACAAAGTTACAGTTATTCTTTCTCCCATTTTATCGGCACTTGGAATGGCAAATGTAAAACTATCTGGAAAGGGTCTTGGACATACTGGCGGAACAATTGACAAATTTGAATCAATTCAAGGCTTTAAATTTTCAACTACAAAAGAAGAAATTACAAAAATTGCCAACAAAACTGGAATTGGTCTTATGGGCTACAGCAATAAAATTGTCCCTCTTGACAAAAAATTATATTCTTTACGTGATGTTACAGCAACTGTTCCAAGTATTCCGCTAATTGCAAGCAGCATTATGAGCAAAAAACTGGCAATTCATTCAGATGTTATAATTCTTGATGTAAAAGTTGGAGATGGAGCTTTTATGAAAAATTTGGATCAAGCTAAAAAATTAGCAGAACGAATGATGGAAATTGGCAAAGGAGCAGGCAGAAAAGTTAAGGTTGTACTTAGCAATATGGATGAGCCGCTGGGATATGCAGTTGGAAATGCGAATGAAATTATTGAGGCGATAGAATTTTTAAAGGGAAACTATGCTGATGATGTGAAAAAGTTGTCTATACAATCGCAGGTCTTGCATTAAAGGAAAAAGGTGAAATATCAGAACTTTGCGAGGCTTATGAAAAAATAGACAAAGTTATAAAAAATGGAAGCGCATTACGGATATTAGGTGAATTTATTGGAGAAAGCGGCGGAAATAAGGAACTTGTAAATAATTACGATTTGCTTCCAGAAGCCAAATATAAAATGGAAATTTTTTCTGAAAATGCAGGATATATAAAAAGAATAAAAAAACAGAAAAAAATTGGGAAAGGCTGCAATGATTATTGGGGCTGGACGTGCTAAAAAAAGGAGATGAGATCGATCATTCGGCAGGGAATAAATATTTTTTTAAAAAGGCAGGAGAAAAAAATTGCAAAAAAATGAAAAAAATTGCTGAAATTTACTATAACGACAATAAAAAAATATAATCGAATCTCAAAAATATGGTCTTGGAGGCTTTTTGAACTGACTAAAGAAAAAAAGTTGAAAAACCAGAAGCTATTTTTAGAAATAATTGAATAAAAAAACTACACTCTATACTATTTTTCCATTTAAATAGCAGATAAATCATAAATTTTTTTGCAAGGGGTTAAAACCCCTTGTTAGCGTATATAATCTCTGTCTTTTAAATAGGTTTAGTATTAAGTGTAGTTTCTATTAATCAAATACTTTTATTTTTATACGTTTCTTCTTTCACGTTCTCTTCTTTCTCTTCGTGAAAGCGGACGTCTTGGTTCGTTTGCCGCATCATTTGGAACATCGTCACCAATCATTTCATTTTCATTATGTTCGTATTTTACATTTGAAACTTCTTCATGTGTCAAATTATTTGTATCTTCTTCGCTACGAACTCTTAGTTTAAGGATAAATGAACTTGTTTCACGTTTTATTGCATCTATCATTTCATTATAAACATCAAAAGCTACGATTTTATAATCGTGAATTGGATTTCTTTGTCCATAAGAACGCAATCTTATTCCTTCACGCAGTTCTGTCAAATCCTTCAAATGTTGTCGCCATTTGGAATCTAGCACTTCTAACATAATATATCTTTCGATTCTTCTAAATACTTCACTTCCAACAGCTTCTTCCTTTTCATCATAAACTTTTATCAAGTCATCATAAACTTTGTCAGAAATTTCTTCAGCGCTTGCATCTTGTAAATCTTCTGAAATTTCATATTCAAATGTTTCTTGAAGTTTGTCTGCCAATAAATTAAAGTCCTTTTCTCCATTGCCTTCACCAACGTAAGCTGAATTTACAATATCGTCCACTGTATCTGAAATCATTCCAGTAATCAATTCCTTAAGATTTTCATTTTTCAAAATGGCATCCCTTTGTTCATAGACAACTTCTCTTTGAGTATTGTTTACATCATCATATTCAATAAGGCTTTTTCTTGATGAAAAGTTTCTGCTTTCAATACGTTTTTGCGCATTTTCTACAGATTTACTGATTTGTTTATGACGGATTTCCTCATCTTCGTCAATTTTTAGCATTTTCATCATTGCTTTTAACTTATCTCCACCAAACAATCTCATCAAGTCATCATCTAGCGACAAATAAAATTCAGATGTTCCTGGATCTCCTTGACGTCCAGCACGTCCTCTTAACTGATTGTCAATACGTCTGCTTTCGTGTCTTTCAGTTCCCTAAAATAAACAGTCCCTCCAGCTTCGATAACCCGTTTTTTGTCCTCTTCACATTCCTTCGCATAAGTTTTATAAACATCTTCATATTCTGGTGTTCCCTTTAACTGCAACTTTTGTAGCAAAAGACTCTGCATCTCCACCAAGTTTTTATATCTGTTCCACGTCCTGCCATATTTGTCGCAATCGTTACTGTTTTTAAAACGTCCAGCCTGCGCTATGATTTCCGCTTCTCTTTCGTGATGTTTTTGCATTTAATATTTCATGCGGAATTTTTGCCTTTTTAAGAAGTGCTGATACTTCTTCAGAATGTTGTATTGAAGCTGTACCGACAAGAACTGGCTGTCCCTTTTTCATAAAAGCTCTTCTATTTTTTTCTTGCAATTGCTTTTATATTTAGCATTTTTTTATTCATATAGATTACATCTGGCAGGTCAACTCTGGCTACAGGTCTATTTGTAGGCACTACAATAACTTTTTAACTTATAAATTTGTTTAAATTCATCTTCTTCTGTTTTTTTGCAGTCCCTGTCATTCCAGAAAGTTTTTTTCATACATTCTAAAAATAGTTTTTGCAGTGTAATTGTCGCAAGCGTCTGATTTTTCTCCCTGCAACTTCCAATTTTTTTCCTTAGCTTCTATAGCCTGATGCAGCCCATCTGAATAACGTCTTCCTTCCATAAGACGCCCAGTAAATTCATCAACTATAATAACTTCATTATCATCGTTAATAATATAATCCCTATCCAGTTTAAATAATTCCTTTGCCTTCAATGCCTGTGTCAAAAAAAATGTGTCAGTTCAACATATTCTGGCGAATACAAATTTTTCAATTTTTCAATATTCTTTCAACATTTTTTTAATCCCTTTATCAGTAATTGTAACCGTATGAGATTTTTTTCATCAACTTCATAGTCTTCCCAGTCTTCATCAGGGATAACTGTATTTTTTTCTTATCTTTAATTTCTTCAGTCTTGTAACTTCTTTTTAAGTTTTTTTAGCAACTTCTGCAAAAAGTGTTATACCACTCTGTAGTTTCTTCAGCAGCTCCCGAAATAATAAGCGGCGTTCTCGCTTCATCAATCAAAATCGAATCTATTTCATCGACAATAACATAATTATGCCCACGTTGAACCTTTTCATCAAGTTCTCCAACCATATTATCTCTCAAATAGTCAAATCCAAATTCATTGTTAGTTCCATAAGTAATATCACAATTATACGCATTTTTTCTTTGTTCTGGCGTAATATTTCCAACAACAACTCCTGAAGTTAGTCCCTAAAAACTCAAAAAGTCCAGCCATAATATCTCTATCCCGCTTTGCAAGATAATCATTAACCGTTACAACATGAACTCCTTTTCCTGGCAATGCGTTTAAATAAATTGCAAGTGTTGACATAAGGGTTTTTCCTTCCCCTGTCTTCATTTCCGCAATGCTTCCCTTATGCAAAATCATTCCACCAATAAGCTGAACATCATAATGACGCATTCCTAATAGTCTTTTAGCAGTTTCTCTCACTGTCGCAAATGCTTCCACCAATATGTCATCAAGCGACTCCTTTGCTAGTCTTTCTTTAAATTCCACTGTTTTATGCTGCAGCTGCTCATCTGTCAATTTTTCAAAAATCGGTTCAATTTCGTTAATTTTGTTTACCAATTTCTGCATTTTTTTATTTCTCTATCATCTGATGTACCAAATATTTTTTTCTCCTAATTTTTTTAACATATTTTTATAATTTTTTTCCTTTCTCATATTAAATTTTTTTCAAATTACATATTAAATCCATTTTATTATAAAATATTCAGTTTTTTTATTCACGTATCCTCAAATTATTCTCATTCTTTTTACTAAAAAAAGCATAAATATCTTGGGAATCTCCAGAAATTTTTACCATCATCCTGATAATTTTTTTATTTACAAAATAAATAATATCCTGATTCCCTTTAAACAAAAAAAACAAGTTATTATTATTTTTTTCCTTTTCCTTCCTTTTTCCCAATCTTTTTCCAGTTCCTGTGTAAAGCGCCTATTATCCCTGCTCTTAAACTGATTAATCTTCACAATCAGATCCCTAATATCTTCATGGCTCAAATTGTTCTCATTTACAAAAACACTCAATTTATGGCTAAAACTAGGCGTTCCTATCAAACTTGAATAAGTCATCATAAAAATAATACAAGTCATCACAAGCATTATACTTTTTCTTCTATCTATAATCATCTTTTTTTCATTATTATTTTTTTATTCCTCTAAATTAAGTTATATATTTTAGTCAAAATTTACTTATTATATCATTTATTATGCCTTTTTGTCTATTGTACTTATATTTAATATTTTTTTATATTTAATTTTTAATTATTTAACTTAAAAAAATTACGACAATCTATTTCTAAAATCCTCATACGTAAATCTTCTAATAACTTCAACTCCGCCTTTTTCAGTATAAACCGCAATCGCAGGCAAATTTATCCCATTAAAAGTATTTGTCTTTACCATACTGTAATGTGCCATATCAGTAAAAATCAGCTTATCTCCCACTTTTACCGGCTCATCAAAGGAATAGTCACCAATTATATCTCCAGCAAGGCAAGTAGGCCCTCCCAATCTATAAGTATATTTTTTTTCTCCTGGCATTCCTGAACCAAAAATAAATGGACGATACGGCATTTCAATTACATCTGGCATATGGCAGGAAGCTGAAGTATCCATCAACAAAATATCCATCTCATTTTTTGTAATATCCAAAACTTCTGAAACCAAGAATCCCGTATTTAGTGCAACTGCTTCACCAGGCTCCAAATAAACTTCAACATCATATTTTTCTTTAATATAATTTATCCATTTTATAAGTTTCTCAACATCATAATCCGCCCTCGTAATATGATGTCCACCTCCAAAATTCAGCCATTTCATATCATACAAATATTTTCCCGAATTTTTTTCAAAAATCTTCAGCACATTTTCCAAGGCATCTGAATTTTGCTCACAAAGCGCATGAAAATGAAATCCATCCAATCCTTCAAGCTCATCTTCCCTAAAATTTTCAAGCGTCACTCCAAATCTGGAAAATCTTCCCGCTGGATTATAAATTTCTGTTTCAACTTCAGAAAATTCTGGATTCAACCTGAGTCCACAACTAATTTTTTTACCATTTTTTTCTTCAAATTCTCTTACTTTATCTTTAATTTTTCTCCATTGATTAAAGGAATTAAACACAATATGATTTGTAATTTCCATAATTTCATCAAATTCATCTTCCCTGTAAGATGGATTAAAAATATGTGTTTCCAGTTTTCTTTCCGTATTTTTCAATTCCATTTCTTCATACCCAAGCCTTGCTTCAAACAGCGAACTTGCCGTAGTTCCATTCAAATATTTCCCAATTAGCGGATAAAAATAAAACATTGAAAATCCCTTTTGTGCAAGCAATATTTTACATCCTGTCCTGTCAATTACACTTTTTAATATTTCAAGATTTCTTTTAAGCAATCTCTCATCTACTATAAACGCTGGCGTTGGCAAATTTGTTATATCCATATCAATATATTTATTTTTTTGGCATTTTTTTATCATCTCCTTTTATATTCTTAAATTATTTTTTTAAAATTTTATTACAACATCTTTTATCTTTCAATTTTTATTTTTTTAATAATACTGTTTTTCGTTTTACTATAAATTCTGTTTAACAATAAATCTTTATCTCTTGCTAGAAAATAAATAAATTATGTTTTAATAGAATTTATTAATACAGCAAGAAAAATAAAACTGTCAATTTACTTAAAAAAATTCAAATATATTATATCATATTTTCTTCAAAAATTAAAAAAAGATTATTCCAATTATTTTTTTAGAATAATCAATTTTTTTATTTTTAATAAATTTATTTAATAATTATTTAAAATTCAAACCGCAGTTAAGTATTTAATCAGTTCTCAAACGCTTCCATCGGTTCCAATGCAGCAGCTTTTTTTAGCTGGATAAACTCCAAATACTAAACCTATCATTGTTGAAACGAAATATACATACAAATACTATTACAGGGCTTAATATCGGTGTTGTTTTTTTATAAAAAAATTCCTATTAGTAAAAGCTAGTAAATATCCGATAATTACTCCAACTATTCCTCCAAAAAAATGTTAAAATTACAGCTTCTATCAAAAAAATTGTATAAGAATATGAATCGTTTTTGGCTCCAATCGCTTTTTCTTAAACCAACTTCTCTAATTCTCTCTGTAACACTTACAAGCATTATATTCATAACTCCAATTCCGCCTACAAAAAGTGAAATGGCAGCTACTCCACTTATAAAAAGTGAAAGCATATTAAGAATATTATTAAATTCATCTAATCCTTGACTCGTTGAATTCACGCTATAAGTATCAGTTTCACTTCCACGAGTTTTCATTTTTTTCTTTTTACGATTTCCATTACTCTGCTCATCTCATTAGCATCTGTAGCTTTTTACTTGTAATGCAGTAAATTTATCTTGCTCATTTCCTTCCAGATAATTTAAATAATTGTTTGGCAAAAGGCCCATCGAGGGCATCTGATCTCCACCTCCCATGCTGGAATATGGATTTTTAAATACTCCTACAATCGTAACTGTTTCACTATTCTTTCTAAAATTTAATGTCAATTTTTTCCCTATTGGATTTTCATCAGGAAACATTTGATCTGCTGTTGTATTGTCAATTATAACATATCTTCCATCTTTTCTGTATTCATTTGGTAAGAACTTTCTCCCTTTTACTATCGTATAATTTGACATCTTAAAATAATCTTCTGTCACTCCAGTTCCTGTAAACATTTTTATCAGAACCATCATTTGTAGATAATCTTGCAAAAGTGCTAGATGTAGGCGTTACAGCTTCGACTCCTTCCATATTCTTCAATTCTGCAATATCTTTTTGTGTCAATAAATCCTGCGATTTGTAAGTTTGACCTGGTGAAGTATCAATTGATATTTCAAAGTTTGATACTCCCAGTTTATTCAAATCTCCAGTGATATTTTCTTTAACTCCTGCTCCAAGCGATGACATCATTACAACAGAAGATATCCCAATTATTATTCCTAGCATTGTCAAAAAGGAACGTACTTTTATAGCTAAATAAATTTGATACTGATAATTTTAATAATTCCATAAAATCCATTTTTACTACACTCCTCTCCTATGCTGGACAATCTCATCTTTTTCTATTACACCATCTTTTAATCTAATAATTCTCTTACAATGTGCTGCAACATCTTCCTCATGCGTAACCATTACAATTGTTGTTCCACTATCATTAAGTTTCTTAAAAATTTCCAAAACTTCCTCTCCAGATTTTGAATCTAAATTTCCAGTTGGCTCGTCTGCCAAAAGAATTTTTGGATTATTAATTATCGCCCTTGCAATCGCAACTCTTTGTCTTTGACCTCCAGACATTTCGTTTGGCTTATGATGAAATTCTTTCTCCCAAGTCCCACACTTTCTAGTGCTTCTGTTGCTCTTTTTATACGTTCAGCCTTTTTCACTCCTGCATAAAGTGCTGGAAGAGCCACATTTTCAACTGCTGTCATTTTTGGTAATAAATTAAAAGTTTGAAACACAAAACCTATCTTTTTATTTCTTACTTCAGAAAGTGCATCTCCTTTTATCGTTGAAACATCTTGACCATCTAAAATATAAGTTCCAGATGTAAGACTATCAAGGCATCCTAAAATATTCATAAGCGTTGATTTACCACTTCCAGAAGGCCCCATAAAAGCCACATATTCTCCTTCCTTAACCTCTAGATTCAATCCTTTTTAAAACCTTTTAATTCTATATTCCCATTTTTTTATATTTTTTTACAATATCACTTACTTTTTATCATATAAATCTTCCTAAATTCAAAAATAATTTTTAAAAACTATCTTGGTGGTCCTCCAGGTCCTCCTCCTTGTCTTGGTTTATCATCTTTTTTCATTTTTTTGTGGATTTTTCATCTTTATGTTTTTTTGGATCAGCAATTTTTTTATCTTTTGACCATCTTTAAGTGTCTCATCCGCAACAGTAATTACCTTTTTCTCCCAACGATGCTCCAGAAGTTATTTCATAATAAGAATCATCATTTAATCCTACTTTCACTTCTCTTTTAGAAACTTTATTACCTTTCCTACAACAAAAAAACATAATATTTACCATTTTCATTAATAACAGAACTATATGGCAATTTTTGTCACATTTTTACTCTCTTTATAAAAAAAATCGTTGCTTTTATCGTAACACCTGGTTTCAATCCTTTGGCTTCATTCATTTTGATTTTCACAACTGTATCACTTTCATCAAGTGATGAATTTTTTTTAGCTACTCCAGAAATTTGTGACACGTATCCCTCTAATTTTTCTCCATCAGGTAAAACATCCGATGTAATCTCTACTCTTTGACCTACTTCTACATTTTTTACTTCTGTATCCGACAGACTCACTTCTACTCTCATATTTTGTGCATCCGACACCTTAAATAAAGTTGTCTCTGTATTTACTTTATAGTTTTCATCAGCCGTCATTTCTGTAATAACACCATCTACTGGACTTGTTATCTCATTTTTTATTAATGCCAAATCTTCTTTCAATGTTGCTAATTCTAATTTCGCAGTTTTTAGAGATGTTCTCGCATCCTCAATATTAGCTCTTTGCTCACTGTCAACATTATCTAAATCCAATCTAGAATTTCTCAGAGCCTTTCTCGCATCATCCACATTAACTCTAGTTTCTCCACCAACCTTATACAGTTCTTCAGCATTATGCAAATCCCTTGATTTTTGCTGAATTGCTAAACTTTGGGATTCTTTTTTTCTTCTGAGCGCACTTTGAGCATCAGCTAGATTTCGTTCATATTTTTGTATCTCTAAATTTTTCATTTGTATTCTTCTCAAAGTTTCATTCTTATCAACTGGATAAAACGTTACAACAACATCTCCCTTTTTGACATTATCCCCTTCTTTAAAAAATACTTTACTAACTCTTTGACTTGCCGTCGTATAAACAGACATTACATTGTCTGACACAACTTGCCCTGTTTTTGATACCGATAATGAAATATCTCCAGATTGCACAGTTGTAACTTCATATTCAGATTCATTATCTTTCTTTCCACAAGACACAATCATAATCATCATAGTTAACATTATCAAAAATTTTTATAAAAAAATTATTTTTTTATCTCTAGAATTCTTTTCTCCTCGTTTCAATCATCTTGGCTATTCCAGAAATTTGTGTATTCATTTCACAACATCACCACTTTCTTATTTCTTAAATTTTTTTATATTCCAATTTTTACTTATAATATTTTATTTTTTTCGTAAATGCCGCCAATTCATTTTTTTAGCCGTTTCATAATCAATTACAGCCTTTTTATAATTATTTCGTTTTTTTCTACATAATTTGAATAAGTATCAACTCCCAATTCATATCTTTTTCGCATAAATTTCATACTCTTTCCTTCTTAATATTCATCGTATTTTTCTGCAGTTAATTCATTCGTCTGATAAGTTGTATAAGTTATCATCTGTTGTCCAACATTTGATACCAATTCATTTTTCTTCTGTTCATACTGTAATTCTAATTTTTTTCTTTTTTTCATTTTTTCAAATCTTCAATCGTATCATTATACCTTTTTAAAAGTTTTAGAAACAGAAAGTCCCGCAACAACCGAATGATCCTTTAATGAATAACCCAAATCTCCTGTTAATTTTTGGATATTTATAATCAATATTCTCTTTTTTTAATTTGCTCTTCATTAAGTTTCGTATTTAATTCTATTGCTTCTGCTTCAGATAATCTAAGCTCATAAAAGTCTTCTTTTTTTCAATTCCTCCCTCTTTCAAGTCATCCAATTTTTTTCTTTTTTTCAGGCAATTTAACATTGTAAATCATAAATTGCTCTCCCAAAATCTTCAATTCTCTACCAAGATTATCATACTTCAACTGTGAATTTTTCATACTCTGTTTTCTGCCAACTCATAGTCATATTGAGACGCCGTTCCAACCTCATATTTCTTAGTTTGAATCGCATAATCTTTTTTTGTATCATCCACCGTAAGTGCTTCCTGCTCAATCTCTTTCTGCTTATTTTTTTATAATTTTTATACAAATCAATCAAATCACGGATCTCTCCATTTTTAGTAGTTTCATTTGTAATTCTTTTGAATATCACGAGAAATTTGATTTGTCTTTTTATTATAACTATTATCACTATATCCAAAATAATCATTCAAAGTTTTTAGAAATTCCAATTTTATTTTTCTGTAAGTTCCTTAGTCCTAAAATTATAACTATTTTTTTATAATAAAAAAATTTCCCATACTTCACATTATTATCCATCGTCAATCCATTAGCCTGACCATGCAAATGAATAATTCTCATCTGAATTTACACTGATTTCATTCCAATCACCATTTTTTTAAGGCTTTTTTTCTTTAATATCATACTTTTTTCATATTTTTTTCTCATTTATTTTTTTGTAGTATATGAATTTTTTTCATATTCTGCAATTAAATCATCTACACTGACCGCAAAACTCCTCAGTCCTAAAAATAAATGAAACAAATAAAACTTGAAACTTTCTATTTATTTTTACCATTTACTCTCCTTTCTTTTTCAGTTACTTATCTTTTTCTCAGATTTAAGTTAAAAAGATTATAACATTTTTTTGTCTTATTTTATCATTTATTTTTTTGACAAAATTGTGTTTTTCACTAAAAAAATAATCACCATTTTTTTACAATAGTGATCATTTAGTCAGAAAACTATTTTTTTCAAAAATAAATCTCATTCTCATCTTCCCCAAATTTCTACGCTGCATTTTAGCCCTCAAGCGGAACCGTAACTAGATCAGGTTTTTCATGTCCGCTTTCAAGCCCATAAATTACAGGTTTTTTTCATAATCCTTTAAAAAAAAATCTTTCAAAAAGATCCATCAGCTCATAATTTTTCCCCATAAGTATTCTCACATCCTGCAAAATTTCCAAATAAAAACTCCATTACAATCATCAAATTTCCCAGCATATTTCAAATGAGTCATCATTCTATCAATTCTGCTTATTTCCTCCTCAATTTCCTCAATAAAAAGTATTTTTCCCCTTTGTATCAATTTCATAATCAGTTCCCAAAGTTGTAACAATTATTGATAAATTCCCTCCAACTATTTCACCGCTTATTTTTTTATTTTTCAAAAATCTTTCTTATTTAAGAGTAAAATTTTCTTTTTCCATTCCACTTTCTTCATCTATCGGATTTTTCAAATTTCCATTTTTTTCTCCTTTTTTTCTTATCTAATACATCCAAAAAAGATTTTTTCGTAAAATCACTGAAATCATCAAACATATTCGATTTTACCATCGGTCCATGAAAAGTTCCCAAATTACACTTCTGATTAAAAACAATATTCAAATTAGTAACATCGCTATATCCTACAAAAACCTTCGGATTATTTTTTATCAATTCATAATCCAGCTTATCCAAAAGCTGTGAAGCACTAAACCCACCTTTCACGCAAAAAATCCCCTTAATCTCATCATCAGAAAAAGCTCTATGCAAATCCTTTACTCTAATTTCAGGTGTTCCCGCCATATATCCACCAATATCTTCAAAAAGGCTCTCCCCCAGCACAGGCTCAAATCCCAACTTTTTTACAACTTCCTTACATTTCTCAATATCTTCCCCTAGAATAGGCGAAGAAGTACAGACTAAAAATACTTTATCTCCTCGTTTTAATGGTTCTGGAAAATTCATCTTCACACTCCTTTTTTTACTTTTTACAATTTTCTAAAAATTATATTTTTAATTTTTAAAGACAACTTTTTGTAACAATTTTCTTTTTATTTTTCACATTCTTCTTCATTTTCAGAATCCAGAATATCAAGTTCAGGTTTATGCACATCATTTGGAAAAAAACACAAGCACATCTCCATTTTCAATAACAATATCAAACAATTTATTTCCTTCTAAAATAACCAAATCTCTTTCAGGGATCAAAACTTTTTTTCCTCCATATTACGAATATCGTTAAATGCAACCCTTTCACTTCCATCAATCATAATTTGCACATCCAAATATCTCTTATGGCTTTCCCAAAATTTATCATTCTCCTTCTTCGTAAAAATATTTCCCTACATTCATCTTAATTCCATTATAATCAACATCATAGCTTCCATTTTTCCAGCGACAAGATCTTCTCCTATTTTTTTCCAGCATAATCAATACAAAATTGAATATCCTTTGCCAGGCTGCTGTTTTGCAATTTGTCATTTATATTTGTAAAAAAATCATTTTATTTTTCTCCTTTTTCTTCATTTTTTTAGTCATTAGATATTTTTCAATAACCTAAGACTTTTTTTATCTTTACAAGGGATTCAAGACCCCTTGCTTTTAAGATATTTATTTTATTAAATTCTAAATTTTCTATGATTATCGAACAAGTATTTGTAAAAATTTAAAAATTCCAATAAATATAGCACTATTTTTCCTGTAAAACATAAAATTACAAAAAATTATTTAGAAAGATTTTTTTAATTCTATCCAAATTTGAAGTTGAAATCCTGTATATTTTTCAATCCACAGCTTTTTTTAGCTTGTAATATGCTGAATGAGAGTTGTAAGATGTATCAAAAATTACGATATCTGAATTTTTTTAATTTATCTGAGTTTCTAAAAACAGCTGTAGCATGAATAAATTCTATCTTAAATCCCTTTTTTTCCTTCGCATATTTTTTTCAGCTTTTTCAATAACTTTTTGACTCCATCTACCCACCAACTACTTTTTACATTCTGATTCGTCAAGTCTATCGTCTTTTTCTTCTGACAACTCTTTTTATATTCACATTTTCAACTACTTCAATATTCTCATCCTGTTCCATATTTTTCAATTTCTTTTTTTCAAGACTTTTTTTATCCGAATATTCAATTTTTCAATTTCTTTTTTTCTGTTTTTTTCAATAGTCTTTTCAGCCTCTTTATTCCTGTGCTTTTCTCAAATCTTCCTTCAACTTTTTATTTTTCTTCTTCAAGTTTGTCACAAATAGAATTTAAAAATTTATTTTTCCTGCTCAATTCCCTCAATATCAGTAATTATCTCTTCCAAGTCCCTTTCTTTTTCACTAACCTTATACGAATTTATATTAAAAAAACTCAAATCCTCTCTTAAAATTTTTTTCTCATCAAAAAAATATTCCTTCATTTTTTTCATCAAAAAAAGCTGATAAATTCTGCTGAAACATTAAATTTTCTATCTTTCTTCATCAAATTCCAAACCATATTTTTTTGTGATAATTTTTCCAAATTTCTCTTCTTAACATTTTTATATTTTTGCACTTATACTCTCTTGAAATTCCTTCTCAAAATCCCTCATTTTTCCAGTTCTTCCACAGCTTCTTTCAAAAAAATGTCTCTTTCTCCCAATATTTCCTGCTTATTCTCTTCCAAATTTCTCAATATATTTAAAAATATTCTTCCTTGAAAAAAATCCAAAAATTCAACCAGTTTATTCGTACTTAAAACATACATTATCATTTGCTCTGGATTCAATCCTCTTCCGTTTACCCTTAAAATTTTTATCCCTCTGAAATTCCCTCAAATAGTCTTCTTTCACAAAATTCAAACATTTCTTTTTCGACATACGAATTATTTGTTTCTATAATTTTTTTCTCAAAAAAATCTTTATTTGACTCATCAATTTTTCCCAATAATATCAATTTCTCTCTCAAAAAAATTGAAATTCTCATTAAACGGTTTACCAAATTTCTTTTCCAACAGCTCATTATTAAAATTATCGACTAACAAATCAAAAAAATATTCTCATTTATAGATTTCAATTTTTTTCTATCAGTAACGAAATTTTTTTCATTATTTCTTGTCATTTTTATCCCTTTCTCCAGTTATTTTTTTAATTATAGCAAAACTGATTTAAAATTGAACTCAAAAGTTGTGGCTATGTTTACTAAAACCCTAATTATATGATTCTTAATAGCTAATTTGAACAGATTTCAAGCATATTTGTAAAAGTCGATAAAATTCAAAAGATATGTTCAATAATCTAAATTTTTTTATCTTTAAAGAGTCTAGATTCCTTACTTTCAGAATATTTATCTTATTAAATTCTAAGTTTGTGTAATTATTGAATACATCTAATTAATCCAGTATTTTTTTAAAATTACAGCTGTCTTTATCATTTTTTTATTTTTTTCTAAAAATCTCTTTTTCCAAAAATAATTTTATCAATTTTGCCTTTTCAAATTTTCATCATAAAAATCCTCAACCGTAACAATTTTACTATTTTTTTATTCAAATTTTTTTCTCCCAAAATCTTTTTAAAATATGGTCGCAAAAAACTTATTTATTTCAAGCACGGCTTTTTATTTCTCCTTTATTTTTTTCCCAAATATTTTTCCAAATGTTCTAAAACAAACAATTTTTGTTCCATCAAAAGTTTGAATCGTATTTATTTTTTTCCAAATTTTAAAAACTCCCTTGTTTGTGAAATAAGCCAAGGATTTCCAATTATTCCACGTGAAAGTATTATGCCGTCAAGATTGCATGAAGATATTTTTTTGCTTTATTTCAATAGGCTCAAATAAAGTCCCCATTTCCAAAAAAATTCTATATTTCTTGGCATTTTGCTTAATCTTTCAACAATTTCCCAATTTGCAGTTCCAGAATACATCTGTTCTTGAGTCCGCCCATGAACACAGATAAAATCAAGATCATATTTATTTGCCAGTTCCAGAAAAAAATCTCAGGATTTTGAAAATCCTTATATCCAACACGAATTTTTTTAAAGAAATATCAGCCTCGATGCCCTTAGTTTCCAAAAAGCACCTTATCAACCACTTCAAAATTCTCTAAAAAGTGCCGATCCTGCCCCATTTTTTTATAATCTTAGGCTGCGGACACCCCATATTTATATTAATTTTTTTCTAAATCCAAAAATCCTTCAATTTCAAAAATTCCAGAAACCAGCTCATTTTTTATCCCCACCAAAAAAATTTGAGTCCCTGTTTTTTTCCTTATCATCACATTTCAAAAGCTCATTTACAGTAATTTCATCTTCACGATTCAATAAATTAGCATTTACCATTTCAGTAAACAAAAAAATCAGGCTCAAACTTTTCAAGTATTTTTCCTAAAAAGAATAATCAGTAACGCCCGCCATCGGAGCAGCATATATTTTCATAAATTTCTCCCAGATCCTATTCTTCTCTAACTTTTATTCTTCTTTAGCCATCTGTAAAAGCATGTAAAAATCCAATTAATTTTTTTCATTTTCCAATTTTGCCAAAAATTCCTAATTTTTTTAATAGATATTTTTCAATAACCTAAATCTTTTTAACTATACAAGGAGTTAAAATCCCTTATTTCAGGATATTTATTTTATTAAATTCTGAGTCTAAGCAGTTTTAGTATAAACTCTTATTTCTATTACTTTTTACTTTTTACAATTATTTATCCGTTTTTATTATATATTCAATTTCCTCAAAAAAATCAAATTAATTTTTTTAATTTTTATCTTTAAAAGCATTTTTGGATTTTATAATATTGATTATTGACTTTCAAAAAAATTATAGTATACTTATAGATAAGGTAAAAATATTTTTAATATAATTCAAAACTTTTCAAATCCAAAAGTATTCAAAACAATGATGAAGATGAAAAATCCTATGATGGGCGGAAAAGCAGCTGGAAATGTGGAAATAATGACTTATCAAGAAATTACAAAAAGACAGATTATTTGAATTTACAAGAATGTATGACAATATGGATTAATAATCTTTTTCAGAAGGGAAAAATAATAAAATGAAAAAAATAAAAATTTTTATGTTGGGAATATTAGCATTAATATCAATAAAGTGCGAATGCTGGAGAAGCAAAAATACAATAATAAAATTTCAGATGAAATAAAAAGGAATCAGTTCTCAAAATATTTACGACAGCAACAATAATTATGCTAATGCTTTACTATGACAGTTATGATGATGATGATGATGACTATTATTACTATGATGAAGATGAAGATAATGATAATGACTATTATGATGAAGATGACAACGATGATGATGGAGATTATTATTACTATTATGAATATGATGAGGAAGACTAGAACGATTTAGTTTTATTTTTGAATAGAAAAATTTATAAAAGCGGCATGGAAATGTTCGCTTTTTTTGTCACTTTAAATTTTAATCATTTATAAAATATATTAATAATATATATATATATATATATATATTGTATATGACTTTGTAAAAAAATTATGATATAATAAAAGATAAAGAAATATAATAGATTACTAAGAAAGGGTGATAAATATTGGAATTAGAAAAAAATTTATAAAAAGACAATAGTGACAAATTGGTACAAATACATTGGAATGATATACTTAATGACTATGCTAAAAATATTGTTTTATCACAAATTGTCCTTAATAATTTGAGTAAGGAAGAATTTTTTTAAAGAAGAATCTAATTTTTTTGAATCAATTAATCGGAGAATAAATGATTATATTGAAAAATATAAAAAAATCCAAATTATCAAATAGCAATTGTCGGAGCAATAAAAAGCAGGAAAATCAACTTTAATAAATGCTCTTATTGGGCACGAACTTGCTAGCACAAACGTAACTCCAGAAACCGCAACATTAACAAAATTTAAATATTCTGAAAAAAATTGCTTAAAAAAATAAAAATTTTATACTAAAAATGACTGGGACAAAATTTGGTACGATGCTACTGAAAAAAAGCTACGACATTTATCGAAGGATATAAGCAGTTAAATGCTGATGAAGTTAAAAACCTATTACTTAATAAAAAAAGATGTATATCAAGAATTTGATAGTATCGAAGAAATGAAAAAAAGAAATCTCACGTTGGACTTCTTCAAGATCTAAAGAACATTATTTTTGTTAAAGAACTTGAAATTGGTATAGACGATTTAAAGTTGCCAACTCAAATATGTCTGGTAGATACCCCTGGATTAAATGATGTCATAGATTACCGTTCAAAAAAATAACAAGAGATTATATCAGTAATGCGAATGCCGTAATTGTATGTGTAAACGCAAAAACATTACGAAATGAAGAATTTTTTTAACAATTACAAAAAGTATTTTTCAAAAAGCAAGATACAAAAAAAGATAAAGTTTATATTTTAGGAACTCAGATTGATATAATGAACTCTGCTGAAGATTGGCAAGAACAAAGAGCATTGTGGCTCGATATTCTAAAAAAAGGAAGAATGCTACGGAAATGCATCAACAGCAATTAATCATTTGTTGGGTATAAGTTCTTTTGCTTATTCAGAAGCATCAAGATTAAATAGTATTTTTTTAATCGTGAAACTGTTTTAAAATTGACACATGAAAAATTAATAAATTTTTGATGAAGCAGGAAAAAAATTATTGATTTGATATCAGAAAATAAATATACAGAAGAAATGCTGGCAGAATTGAAAAAAAGAATTATCAACTTTTCACAAATTGAAAAAGTTAATAAAATTATACAAAAGGAATTACTTCAAGATTTTTAATAACTCAATGATTACAGATTTTGTTGAACAATATAAAATTTTAGTAGAAGAAATAAATAATTTTAGAAATAATTACAAAAAAATATTTTTAACTGAGAAAAAAAGACGATTTAGAAAGAACTTCTGAAGAACTGAATAAAAAAAGTGGAAGAAGAAAGACGTAAAATTGAAGAACTTGAAAAAAATAAATGCCAGCCTTGAACAAAAAAATAAAAAGAAACAACAGACAGCTTCAATTTAGATTTTTGGAAAACTTGAAAATAATTTTTAAAGAATTAGAAAAAGGTATCAAAAAAAATTAAAATAGATAAATAAGGAGGAGAAATTATGGGATTTTTGGTCTGCAATTGGAGGAGTTCTTAAAGCAATTGGAAGTGTGATATTTACTCCAGCAAGGGTAATTACCTGGGTAGCCGAAAAAAATTTTTCAGTTTAGGTGATACCCCTAGTTACAATTCAAGCACAGCAACTGTTGATGAAACTAAAAAAAGTTAATGAACTTTTAGAAAAATGTATAAAGGGATATAGTAGAGAAGCCGAAGAATACGATAAATTAGCTCAAAACATTATAAAAGATAATTTTTCGTACAATAGAAGGAAAACTTTCTGAAATTAACAATGCATCTGATACACCGATAATTGATAATTTTGTCTTCGAGAGCTTTAAAAATAATGCTAAAAATATAAATAAAGGCCTAGATAAGATATACTCAAAACAAATATCCAATACTTTTTTTCATTAAACAATAATAAATTGCTAGATATTCTTAAACTTGATAAAGGAAATAAAAAAATGATAAATTGAGAGATTTAGCAGTAAATACTGTTACAAAAGGCAAATAATACATTATTATGTGAATTATCTGACTTTACAAAAAGAACAGCAAAATTTTTATTTCTGAAAAAAACTTTCAGAATATATGACAAATAGAAAAAAATACTTTGATTACTTCTAAAAATGAAACAGAAAAAAAATATTAGCAAGTTTGAAAAAAAGATGATAATGAAAGAATGCAATTAAAAAATTATTATAAAAATTTATTGGATGAAATAAATTTACTAGGAAAAAAATTTTAAATTTAGGTGGTAAATAAATGAAAAACAGAAAAGAATTAATTGGAAATTTTTTTATTTTTTTCCAAAAAAATGAAGGTAAAAAAATAACCCAAAAAAATTAAATGATATTTTTGAAAAAAATCAAAAAAAGAAATAAAAGATGATATAACTGAAATAAAAACAAATATTAAAAAGAATATTCTAAGTTAGAAAAAAATCATATAATTCAGATATAAAAAAATTTATAAAAATTATAAATCAACTACTTTTTAAAAAGATTTATTAAAAAAACACAAAGACTTACTAGATGATATAAAAAAATGACAACTATTAATTTTACCCGAACAGCCTAATTTTTTTATTTTTTTCCCTTTAACGAATCTAAAATTTATAATATAAAGCCACTTTTTTTATTGTTCTCTTTAATTATTTAGAAAGTTTTTTGGAATCTCTTTAAATTTTATCTTTATAGTCTAGATTAGTTGATATATTGAAATAAATACTTTAAATTTTTTTAAAACACAACATTTTCAAAGCCAAAAATTAAAATAATATAAAAAAATATTGTATAATCCAACTAAAAGTTAAAAAAGAGTAAATTTTAAGGAGGAGTCAAAATGAAAAAAAGTATTGGCAATTACTATGTTATCAGCATTGGCATTGGTTTCTTGTACAACTGCTGCTGATGGAACTAAGAAAATTAGTAAAACTGGAATTGGTGCTGGAATTGGTGCGGCTGCAGGAGCGGCTATTGGGCAAGTTATTGGGAAAGATACAAAAGGTACATTGATTGGTACAGCTGGAGGAGCTGCAGTTGGTGCGGCCATTGGAAACATTTTTGATAGACAGGAAAAAGAGTTAAAAGATAAATTACAAGGAACTGGTGTAGATGTAAAAAGAACTGGTGAAGGTGAAATTAAATTAACAGCACCTGAAAACATTACTTTTGATACAAACAGCTATGTGGTTAAACCACAATTTAGAAAGACATTGGATTCGGTAGCAACTGTATTAAATACTTATCCTGATTCAACAATTGTAGTTTCAGGACATACAGATACGACAGGAACTGATGCAATCAACAATCCACTTTCTGTAAATCGTGCAAGTTCAGTAGCATCTTACCTTGAATCACAAGGAATTTCAACTTCAAGAATAACTTCACGTGGTTACGGAAGCAAACAGCCAATTGCAAGCAATGCAACAGAAGCAGGAAGAGCTCAAAACAGAAGAGTTGAAATTGCTATAATTGCAAATCAAAAATAATTGAAAATTTTTTAGGAGTTTTTTCAAATTGAGTTTTGAATTAGCTCCTTTTTTTCTGCTTCTAATTATATTTTTACTTAATTTATTTTCTTTAAATAATGAATTTATGCTATTTTCCATTTAAATAGAAAACTAGTTGCATAATTCCTTATTAGCAAATAATGAAATATAGCTTCTATTTTTTTAAACAGGGTTTAGTATAAAATAAATTTCTATTTAGGAGGTTTTTATGAGAAAAAAACATATTATCAAAATTTATAATATTAACGGGGCTTTTATTTAGTTTTGCTTTTAAATGCTGGAAATAAGGAAAATTTTAATAATTTTGAAAAGTTTTTCAGCCAGAATGTCAAATAATCCAGATTATATCAGTTATGCGATAATTTCAGGAAACGGAAATAAATATCCTGTTCAGCTGAATGTTGGAAATTATCTGGCTTTTTATGCCTTCAAGATATGCGGCAATCAATGTTTATGAATTTTTATCCGATACTTTGAAAAAAAGATTTTAAAATTATAAAAAAATAAATAAAAAGGGAAAAACAACGAATGAATCAAAAATTATAAAATATTCGCCAAATGATTTTTTTCTAATTATACAGAAAATACAGATTCTGAAAAAAATCTGAAATGAAATCAATGGGAATGGTATTTGCAGGCGTAAAAAAAATGTCGGTGCAGGCGAATATAAAAATAACTGCTTACGGAAACAAAAGGAATTTCTGGCGGGATTGACAGTAAAGGATTAAATTGGCTGAATTTAGCATTTATTCCGACAAATTCAGCATTTTATATAAAAATAAATAATGATAGAAATCTTGTATGGAGTCCAAATCGTGATTATAACAGTATTCAGTATACTTTTTTTCAATAGAAAATGAAAAAAATTGAAGTTGCAGATAAAAAAAGGAAAACATTATATGTCAATTTATCAAAAAGATAATTCCTTGTTTGTTGAAATGGCAAAATATAATGTTGAATTCAAAAATAAATCAGGCTCAAAAATCAGCTGGAATATTGGATAAATCATAAATTAAAGTATGTAGAAAAGTATCAAGTTATTTAATAGAATTTACCAAATAAATTTTATAAATTTTGAATTACATACTATTTTTTATTTGAAATTCTAGTAAAAAAAAGTAGAAAATTGAAAAAAAATATGGTATAAATACAACGTGATAGAATTTTTAAAACTAAAATAAAATAAAAATAAAGAGAGGATTGATTTGATGAATGCGATTAATTATCAGCAGATGATATTTGGATTCTTAGGTGGATTAGGAATGTTTCTGTTCTGTATGAAATATATGGGAGATGGGCTGCAAATGGCAGCTGGAGATAGGCTTAGATATATTTTGGACAAATATACAACTTCACCGTTTTTAGGAGTTTTAGTCGGAATACTTGTGACAGCATTAATTCAGTCGAGTTCAGGTACATCAGTTATTACGATTGGACTGGTCGGAGCGGGACTTTTAAATTTACGGCAAGCTATTGGAATTATTATGGGTGCCAATATTGGTACGACAATTACAACGTTTATTATTGGATTCAACATTACCGAATATGCATTGCCAATATTATTTTTAGGAGCGGCATGCCTGTTTTTTGTAAAAAACAATTTTATAAATAATTTAGGAAGAATTTTATTTGGTTTTGGAGGAATATTCTTTGCATTGACTTTGATGTCTAAAGCAATGGAACCGCTTAAACATTTGCCAGCATTTACAGAATTGACAGTAAGGCTTAGTCATAGCCCAGTTTTGGGAGTATTCATCGGAACAATGATTACAATGCTTGTTCAAGCTTCAAGTGCTACAATCAGTATTTTACAAAATGTCTATCAAGAACATCTTATAACATTAAAAGCTGCATTGCCTGTACTTTACGGAGATAATATAGGAACAACAATAACAGCTATACTTGCAGCAATTGGTGCCAATACTTCAGCAAAAAGGCTTGCATTGTCGCACACAATGTTTAATGTCATGGGAACAATATTCTTTATGATTATGTTATCGCCATTTTCAATTTTTGTAGAAAAAATGTCACAAATTCTTCATTTGAATCCAAAAGTTACAATTGCATTCGCACACGGTTCGTTTAATATCATAACAACAATTTTACTATTTCCATTTATTGGTCTTCTAGAATATATTGTCGTAAGATTGATTAAAGAAAAAGATGAAGATGTTGTAGAACATCAGCCACGATTTTTGGATGCAGCGCTAATTCATACACCAGCGATTGCATTGGGACAAGTAAAACAGGAAATGTTATCAATGATTTCAATTGCAGTAAAAAATCTTAGCAGATCAATTGATTTTTTCCATGAACATAATGAAAAAGTTGCTGAAAAGGTGGAAAAAACAGAAGAGGCAATAAATAATATTGATCAGGAAATTACAAAATATTTGACAACATTGTCACAGGAACATATAACTGAAAAAGATGGGGAAGAAATCAGCATGTATCTAGATATGTGCCGTGATGTGGAACGTATTGGAGATCATGCGATTGGAATTGTAAGAGATGTCAGATATGAAATTAAGAAAAAATTGGTATTTACTGAAACAGCTCATAAAGAAGTGCAAAAATTATTTTTAATTTCAAAAGAAATAATAGAAACAGCTGAAGAAGCACTTAAAAATGATGACACAGAAAAAGCTTTTGCAGTAGTTGATTTACATAATAAACTTTATGCAAAAGAAAAAGAAGTAAGAAAAGCCCATATAAAACGTGTGAGCAAGCAGGAATGCGATGTAAAATCTGGACTTTACTATATAGATGTTGTGTCACATTTTACGAGAATTGGAGATCATGCTAGAAATTTAGTTGAAAAAAATGATTGAAAATAAAACTGTTAAATAATAAATTTTAAAAAGATAAAAAAATATGAAAATAGGCTGAGACTGCCTATTTTTTTAGGAAAAATATTAAAATTCCAAATGTTCTTATATTATAGTGAGCCCTATTTAAAATTAAATTGATAAAATTATATAAATTTAGGGTTTGAATAAAATAGTCATAACTTTTTGAGTTCAGTTTTAAATTAGTTTTACCATATTTAATAGATATATTCGATAACCCAAGTTTTTTTATCTAGCTTCAGGATATTTATTTTTATTAAATTCTGAGTTTGCATATCTATTGAACAGGTAATAAAAATAGTTTGATAGAAAAAGTTTCTTATTTTTAGAAATAAAGAAAAG
>BNJU01005600.1_pt1 | contig 32506 bp, 32 predicted proteins | sample 8539281 | NCBI WGS metagenome assembly BNJU01 (sample SAMD00202456, study PRJDB9452) | human saliva metagenome | isolation source: human saliva | place: Japan
CCAGCATCTTTCTGAACCGAGCAGTTATAGGACAACCGCAACACTCGTACTGTCACTTATAGTTAATAGTCTCTATCATTGTGAGGAGAAATGAATACCCAGTCGTTTTCAAGATACTTACGAATATCTTCAATTTTGAACTCAGTCCCGCCTACAAACGCAGAAAGCATTCATTATAAAAGATCCAGGCGTAACTTCATGGGAAGTTGTTCGTCAATGTGTCTACAGACATTCTGACTTTGATATTATTAATCAATGTCCAAGCGCGGAATTTCTCAAACAAAGGATGACCAATAGCACAACGAGGCTTTGAACGTTCAAGTGTACACTTTCCCACATTCCCTCGTTGCGAACGCAATGGACGCTTATAAAAGATTGTACCAACATTTTTCTTCTCACTTATAAGGCGTTCATATAACTCGCTTTCTACTGACAGTCCTTGTTGGAATTTAAATATGGTCTCTATCTCGTGCTGGAATTGTGAACGTATTGCACGGTAATCATTATTGTTGCGAACTCTTACACCTTCGTCTTCCAACTGGGCAAAAGCTGCACCAACTGTCAGTAAGTTATGCTCCTTCATATAGGTAGACAGGCCCTTTGAAAGTTTCTCTTCCGAAGCCTTCATTGCACCTGCTACATCTGGTATCTCATCTGTAGACGATGGTTTACTATTAGCATCTTGCTGCGACAAAGTCTCTCCCTTACTACTCTTAAAGCCACGATGCTGAGCAATATGATACAAAGCACGTCCAAGTTTATAACGTTCAATAGGCTGTTCAAAATCAAATTGGCGTGTTACAAGTTCTCGACGCAGTTGGTATGGACTGGAATAATCTGGTCTGCCATCGCCGTTAAAGTCCAAAAGTATCCATGCATTGAAATCCTTATCATCAATTGGATACTCTCTAAAAAGCCCTTTTCGTTTATCATAAGTACACCATCGCATTAATGACTCTGAACTCATCGGACAGAAACCGTGCTTAATAAGTAAAGCTAATGTAGCCCACAATCTACGCCGTCTTACCTCATTCAACCCACGACTTCTTCTATGTGCAGAACGCTGTGCAGCCAACGAATATTCACGTCCATTACTTTCTTTATTAACACTACTCCTGAAGATATCAGAAGAAAAGAACTCTAACTGCCATTGTAGATCATCTGAGAGGTCCAAGTTTCTAACTGCTGAACCAATAGAATTAGTACCAAGATCTAAGCCTAAAACTTTTTGTGTCATATTTTTAAGAATTTGTTTGTTTTATCAGAAATAAATTGTATATTTGCACTCAGATACACAGTGAAGACTTTTCACAACAAGGCTATAAGCCGAAGATTTTCTTGTACCCTGCGGTCAACCGCAGGGTCTTTTTTTATATCTTCTAACCCTACGCAGATTCTATTTAGGTTTTTAGTTGTAATTTAACTGCGCATAACTATCTATTATGCAAACTTATATATTTTTTTATAAAATTCCAAATAAACAATATAATTTATTCCTTTTGCTGCAGAATAATTACTTTTTGATAATAAACACCATCCTCACTAATTGCCCACTAAAATACCTTTTACATACTATCACAGGCTCTCCCATTATTGACAGATGCAATAATGATAAACGTATAAACAACGTGAAATGGAAAGGGATATCATTTTATCATACCACAAAAATGGTATTTTTAGATAAAAAAGACTATTCGTAGTAGTTTTTGTAATAATTACAAGGAATATTCTTTGCCGTTTAAGGGGAATTATATATCTTTGCCGACGATTTCAAAACGAGGAGTGGAAGACTACTGTTAACGAAGTTCTAAAGACAAAAGGACAAGGGGATTAATGGATAACATTCTGAGTGAGAAAACGAGTTCATTATTAGGGTAATAGTGAGCCTATCATAGGGTAAGACCATATCCAGGATGGAAGAAATTTAAAATCATCGTAGAGTAAAACCTACTCACAGTAAATGGAAAGCTTAATTATAGCGGATAAAAGGCCAGCTCACAGTAATTAGAATGCTTAATTAGAGTAAGTGAAGGGCCTACTTATCGTAAAAAGAGCTTAATTAGCGTAAGTGGAAGAGCTTAAACATAGCAGATGGGAAATAAAAATAGTGGACAAAAAAAGCTAAGAACTGGCAGAGAGAAATATAAAAGAGTGTTTATTAAATTCATGATATAAATCAGTAACAGATTATGAGTAAAAGTTAATTTATTATTAGACTTCGTTCTAAATACCGCAGCATCGCTGAAAGGTACAGGTATTCATTTAATACGTATAGCAATCTTCATCATCTTTGTATGGATTGGTGGGTTGAAGTTTTGGAACTATGAGGCAGAGGGTATTGTGCCATTCGTGGCAAACAGTCCGTTTATGAGCTTCTTCTACACAAAGAAAGCACCAGAGTATAAGGACTACAAGCTCAAAGAAGGCGAGTTTGACAAGGTCAAGCACGACTGGCATGAAACCAACAACACCTACACCTTCTCTCATGGTTTAGGTATTGCCATTATGTCATTTGGCATTTTGACCTTATTAGGTATCTGGTTTCCAAAGATTGGTTTCGTTGGTTCAGGCCTTGTCATTCTCATGACGTTTGGCACGTTGTCCTTCCTTGTCACGACTCCCGAAGTATGGGTACCCGACTTAGGAAGTGGCGAGCACGGGTTCCCGTTACTTACAGGTGCGGGTCGTCTGGTCATCAAGGATGTATGTATTCTGGCCGGAGCGGTCGTTGTCTTGGCCGATTGTGCACAACGAATCCTTAAAAAGAATAAGAGATAAAACGATTAAAACGACGAGGGGGATGTGGCGACACATCCCCTTTTTTCGTCTCACTCGTTAAATACTTCGGCAACTGTTCTGTTACTTTTATCGCAGAAAAAACATTACACATTATACCGTCTCACCATGATATACAATATTAATGTATCAACCTATCTCCCTTCTCCTACCTACGCATATAACAGAAAGAACGTTTCCCCTGCCCATAAACTGAATATTTACGCCACGACAAGAGGGTCAGTCTTTCGCAAGATGGTCCTAAAATAATCCTTTCGTAACCATCATTCTCTATCATACGAAGCCTCAACATCGTGTGTACAAATCCTCTACACAACATTTGAAAGCGGTAAAAAACACTCACAGATAAGCCTTTCAAGGGTTTATCCGACCACTCGAATAATTTTTCAAGCATCCCATTCCACATCTCGGAGAACACCTATAAAACCATGAAAAAACATTACATAACACCGAGTTAAACACCCTCAACACAAGGGTATAACCTCCCTTCTCACCGATATCATAACCTTCAAAGAATCAGCATATTACAAACAGCATTCGAGAAGACGCCCTTCTTGCCTCAAGAAGGGCCTTCTCTGCATGCAAGAAGGGCATGTTCTCGAACGTAGAAGGGCCTCTTCTGCCACCTTGAAGAGCATGTACTATGAATAAGAGGGGCGAAAAATGTTGACAAGGGGAGAAGGTGGATGTGGGGACCTCCCCCAGCCCCTCCGAAGGAGGGGAGCCCAAACCTGCCATGAGAAAGTACACGATGTTTGTTTTTGTGGGTATGAAATATGCTGTGCCCTACAAGTTGCTTTAAGACTCAATACTAAACAACGTATCCACATAACCTTTTTATCAACACCTAACATTCAATACCTAACACCTATGAAAGTATTTCATCAACACTTAACAGTAAACACCTAACACCCACGAAAACACTTCATCAACACCTAACATTCAACACCTAACACCCAACACATCAACATCTAATACCCACAAAAGCACTTCATCAACACCTAACATTAAACACCTAACACCCAACACATCAATACCTAACACCCACAAAAGCACTTCATCAACACCTAACATTTAGCACCTAACACCCACGAAAGCACTTCATCAACACCTAACATTAAACACCTAACACCCAACACATCAACACCGAACGCCCACAAAAGCACTTCATCAACACCTAACATTCAACACCTACCACCCAACATCAACATCTAACACCCACGAAAACACTTCATCAACACCTAACATTAAACACTTAACACCCAACACATCAACATCTAACACCCACGAAAGCACTTCATCAACACCTAACATTAAACACCTAACACCCAACACATCAACATCTAACACCCACGAAAAGCACTTCATCAACACCTAACATTAAACACCCATCACCCAACAAATCATCACCTACCATCCAAGAAAACATCCAATAACACTCTCTCAGACGCCACTTTTCTACAAACAATATAAGATAACATCGTCAATTCTCAGAGTAATTCGTTATCTTTGCAGACAAAGTTAAATCCAATGACTACGGAATACAATATACAGGCAAAAGGTGCGTCTTCTTATCAACTGGCTCTGTTTGATACTATTATTCGTCATCACAGGCTGCAAGGAGACAGCCCCTTCACGGTCGATATCAGGCGAGAAATTCCACTATGCCGACCGTTTGTCTGCATTGTCTATAGACAAGACTGGCTATTGGATTGGCGGAGAGACGGGTGTTATATGGCATATTAATGGAGACGAAAGGAAACGTTATTACACAGGACTCGACCGCATCTATGACGTAGAACGCGACCCAGCACACCCTAATCAGATATGGATTGCATCACGTAATGCCGGTCTACAGTTATGGAATATAGGCTGCCGACACACTCCTCCATCAGCTTACGTACGACATTCCCAGCAAGGGTAGCCGCTATTCTCCCTACGATATAACGATTACAGCCAAGCACCTCTATGTCGCTACGTCACAAGGTCTTTTCTCCATGCCTATCAGTCAGCCGCAGCAAGGACTGACCCTACTCTACCCTATCAAAGCGACATCAGCAACGCAGTGTTGCGAACGCTTCTTGGTCAACAACCTCTGCCCCGTCGATGACAAGTGGCTCTTTGCTGCCACACAGGCCGGAGTAATAAGCATAAACCTACACACGCAGAAGACAGAACTACGTCATAAAGGTGAGAATATACGCAAGGTAGCCTTCTATGACGGTCTGCTCTGTATTCTTTCTGACAATCAACTAACGATAGAAAACATCAACGGAGATGACAGCAAGCACTTTCCACTGCCCCAGTCGGTGCTGTCCTTTTATAAAGCAGGCTCGACCTACTATTTCATTACATCATCGAGAATACTCCTATCCGACAATTTAGAGCGTTTTGTCAGTATTCCTCTCGCAATAATGTACCCGACAATCCCACATCGGATAGCCATTGCCGACGACTGAAACAGCTTCTCCATCCTCCTTACAAGAAACGCTCGGCATCCCCACATCTTGGCATCTTCAATGCAATCATCCAGTCGTTGCAGCATGTAGGATGGGTAGCCTCATCTGTAAACAACCAACACGAGCTGTTTCGCCAGAAAGCCGACGAACTCACCTTCAAGGAAAATTATATGACTTTGAAGACGACCCAGAGTTTGCAAAGAGAGATGTTGCCGATGGCAGGAGCATCTATTGATATACAGCTAATAGTAGGTCGAGCCTGCTTTATAAAAGGACAGCACCGACTGGGGCAGTGGAAAGTGCTTGCTGTCAGCTCCGTTGATGTTTTCTATCGTTAGTTGATTGTCAGAAAGAATACAGAGGTGACCGTCATAGAAGGCTACCTTGCGTATATTCTCACCTTTATGACGTAGTTCTGTCTTCTGCGTGTGTAGGTTTATGCTTATTACTCCGGCCTGTGTGGCAGCAAAGAGCCACTTGTCATCGACGGGGCAGAGGTTGTTGACCAAGAAGGGTTCGCAACACTGGGTTGCTGATGTCGCTTTGATAGGGTAGAGTAGGGTCAGTCCTTGCTGCGGCTGACTGATAGGCATGGAGAAAAGACCTTGTGACGTAGCGACATAGAGGTGCTTGGCTGTAATCGTTATATCGTAGGGAGAATAGCGGCTACCCTTGCTGGGAATGTCGTACGTAAGCTGATGGAGGAGTGTGTCGGCAGCTATATTCCATAACTGTAGACCGGCATTACGTGATGCAATCCATATCTGATTAGGGTGTGCTGGGTCGCGTTCTACGTCATAGATGCGGTCGAGTCCTGTGTAATAACGTTTCCTTTCGTCTCCATTAATATGCCATATAACACCCGTCTCTCCGCCAATCCAATAGCCAGTCTTGTCTATAGACAATGCAGACAAACGGTCGGCATAGTGGAATTCTCGCTCTGATATCGACCGTGAAGGGGCTGTCTCCTTGCAGCCTGTGATGACGAATAATAGTATCAAACAGAGCCAGTTGATAAGAAGACGCACCTTTGCCTGTATATTGTATTCCGTAGTCATTGGATTTAACTTTGTCTGCAAAGATAACGAATTACTCTGAGAATTGACGATGTTATCTTATATTGTTTGTAGAAAAGTGGCGTCTGAGAGAGTGTTATTGGATGTTTTCTTGGATGGTAGGTGATGATTTGTTGGGTGATGGGTGTTTAATGTTAGGTGTTGATGAAGTGCTTTCGTGGGTGTTAGATGTTGATGTGTTGGGTGTTAGGTGTTTAATGTTAGGTGTTGATGAAGTGCTTTCGTGGGTGTTAGATGTTGATGTGTTGGGTGTTAAGTGTTTAATGTTAGGTGTTGATGAAGTGTTTTCGTGGGTGTTAGATGTTGATGTGTTGGGTGGTAGGTGTTGAATGTTAGGTGTTGATGAAGTGCTTTTGTGGGCGTTCGGTGTTGATGTGTTGGGTGTTAGGTGTTTAATGTTAGGTGTTGATGAAGTGCTTTCGTGGGTGTTAGGTGCTAAATGTTAGGTGTTGATGAAGTGCTTTTGTGGGTGTTAGGTATTGATGTGTTGGGTGTTAGGTGTTTAATGTTAGGTGTTGATGAAGTGCTTTTTGTGGGTATTAGATGTTGATGTGTTGGGTGTTAGGTGTTGAATGTTAGGTGTTGATGAAGTGTTTTCGTGGGTGTTAGGTGTTTACTGTTAAGTGTTGATGAAATACTTTCATAGGTGTTAGGTATTGAATGTTAGGTGTTGATAAAAAGGTTATGTGGATACAAGTTGTTTAGTATTGAGTCTTAAAGCAACTTGTAGGGCAACAGCATATTTTCATACCCACAAAAACAAACATCGTGTACTTTCTCATGGCAGGTTTAGGGCTCCCTCCTTCGGAGGGGCTGGGGAGGTCCCCACATCCACCTTCTCCCTTGTCAACATTTTTTTCGCCCCTCTTATTCATAGTACATGCTCTTCAAGGTGGCAGAAGAGGCCCTTCTACGTTCGAGAACATGCTCTTCTTGCATGTAGAGAAGGCCCTTCTTGAGGCAAGAAGGGCGTCTTCTCGAATGCTGTTTGTAATATGCTGATTCTTTGAAGGTTATGATATCGGTGAGAAGGGAGGTTATACCCTTGTGTTGAGGGTGTTTAACTCGGTGTTATGTAATGTTTTTTTCATGGTTTTATAGGTGTTCTCCGAGATGTGGAATGGGATGCTTGAAAAAAATTATTCGAGTGGTCGGATAAACCCTTGAAAGGCTTATCTGTGAGTGTTTTTTTACCGCTTTCAAATGTTGTGTAGAGGATTTGTACACACGATGTTGAGGCTTCGTATGATAGAGAATGATGGTTACGAAAAGGATTATTTTAGGACCATCTTGCGAAAGACTGACCCTCTTGTCGTGGCGTAAATATTCAGTTTATGGGCAGGGGAAACGTTCTTTCTGTTATATGCGTAGGTAGGAGAAGGGAGATAGGTTGATACATTAATATTGTATATCATGGTGAGACGGTATAATGTGTAATGTTTTTTCTGCGATAAAAGTAACAGAACAGTTGCCGAAGTATTTAACGAGTGAGACGAAAAAAGGGGATGTGTCGCCACATCCCCCTCGTCGTTTTTAATCGTTTTATCTCTTATTCTTTTTAAGGATTCGTTGTGCACAATCGGCCAAGACAACGACCGCTCCGGCCAGAATACATACATCCTTGATGACCAGACGACCCGCACCTGTAAGTAACGGGAACCCGTGCTCGCCACTTCCTAAGTCGGGTACCCATACTTCGGGAGTCGTGACAAGGAAGGACAACGTGCCAAACGTCATGAGAATGACAAGGCCTGAACCAACGAAACCAATCTTTGGAAACCAGATACCTAATAAGGTCAAAATGCCAAATGACATAATGGCAATACCTAAACCATGAGAGAAGGTGTAGGTGTTGTTGGTTTCATGCCAGTCGTGCTTGACCTTGTCAAACTCGCCTTCTTTGAGCTTGTAGTCCTTATACTCTGGTGCTTTCTGTGTAGAAGAAGCTCATAAACGGACTGTTTGCCACGAATGGCACAATACCCTCTGCCTCATAGTTCCAAAAACTTCAACCCACCAATCCATACAAAGATGATGAAGATTGCTATACGTATTAAATGAATACCTGTACCTTTTCAGCGATGTCATGCGGTATTTAGAACGAAGTCTAATAATAAATTAACTTTACTCATAATCTGTTACTGATTTATATCATGAATTTAATAAACACTCTTTTATATTTCTCTCTGCCAGTTCTTAGCTTTTTTTGTCCACTATTTTTTTATTTCCCATCTGCTATGTTTAAGCCTTCCACTTACGCTAATTAGCTTCTTTTTTTACGATAAGTAGGCCCTTCACTTACTCTAATTAAGCATTCTAATTACTGTGAGCTGGCCTTTTATCCGCTATAATTAAGCTTTCCATTTACTGTGAGTAGGTTTTACTCTACGATGATTTTAAATTTCTTCCATCCTGATATGGTCTTACCCTATGATAGGCTCACTATTACCCTAATAATGAACTCGTTTTTCTCACTCAGAATGTTATCCATTAATCCCCTTGTCCTTTTTGTCTTTAGAACTTCGTTAACAGTAGTCTTCCACTCCTCGTTTTGAAATCGTCGGCAAAGATATATAATTCTCTTAAACGGCAAAAGAATATTCCTTGTAATTATTACAAAAACTACTACGAATAGTCTTTTTTTATCTAAAAAAATACCATTTTTTTGTGGTATGATAAAATGATATCCCTTTCCATTTCACGTTGTTTATACGTTTATCATTATTGCATCTGTCAATAATGGGAGAGCCTGTGATAGTATGTAAAAAGGTATTTTTAGTGGGCAATTAGTGAGGATGGTGTTTATTATCAAAAAGTAATTATTCTGCAGCAAAAAGGAATAAATTATATTGTTTATTTGGAATTTTTATAAAAAAAATATAAGTTTGCATAATAGATAGTTATGCGCAGTTAAATTACAACTAAAAACCCTAAATAGAATCTGCGTAGGGTTAGAAGATATAAAAAGACCCTGCGGTTGACCGCAGGGTACAAGAAAAATCTTCGGCTTATAGCCTTGTTGTGAAAAAGTCTTCACTGTGTATCTGAGTGCAAATATACAATTTATTTCTGATAAAACAAACAAATTCTTAAAAAAATATGACACAAAAAAAGTTTTAGGCTTAGATCTTGGTACTAATTCTATTGGTTCAGCAGTTAGAAACTTGGACCTCTCAGATGATCTCACAATGGCAGTTAGAGTTCTTTTTCTTCTGATATCTTCAGGAGTAGTGTTAATAAAGAAAGTAATGGACGTGAATATTCGTTGGTCGCACAGCGTTCTGCACATAGAAGAAGTCGTGGGTTGAATGAGGTAAGACGGCGTAGATTGTGGGCTACATTAGCTTTTACTTATTAAGCACGGTTTCTGTCCGATGAGTTCAGAGTCATTAATGCGATGGTGTACTTATGATAAACGAAAAAGGGCTTTTTTTAGAGAGTATCCAATTGATGATAAGGATTTCAATGCATGGATACTTTTGGACTTTAACGGCGATGGCAGACCAGATTATTCCAGTCCATACCAACTGCGTCGAGAACTTGTAACACGCCAATTTGATTTTGAACAGCCTATTGAACGTTATAAACTTGGACGTGCTTTGTATCATATTGCTCAGCATCGTGGCTTTAAGAGTAGTAAGGGAGAGACTTTGTCGCAGCAAGATGCTAATAGTAAACCATCGTCTACAGATGAGATACCAGATGTAGCAGGTGCAATGAAGGCTTCGGAAGAGAAACTTTCAAAGGGCCTGTCTACCTATATGAAGGAGCATAACTTACTGACAGTTGGTGCAGCTTTTGCCCAGTTGGAAGACGAAGGTGTAAGAGTTCGCAACAATAATGATTACCGTGCAATACGTTCACAATTCCAGCACGAGATAGAGACCATATTTAAATTCCAACAAGGACTGTCAGTAGAAAGCGAGTTATATGAACGCCTTATAAGTGAGAAGAAAAATGTTGGTACAATCTTTTATAAGCGTCCATTGCGTTCGCAACGAGGGAATGTGGGAAAGTGTACACTTGAACGTTCAAAGCCTCGTTGTGCTATTGGTCATCCTTTGTTTGAGAAATTCCGCGCTTGGACATTGATTAATAATATCAAAGTCAGAATGTCTGTAGACACATTGGACGAACAACTTCCTATGAAGTTACGTCTGGATCTTTATAATGAATGCTTTCTTGCGTTTGTAAGGACTGAGTTCAAATTCGAAGATATTCGTAAGTATCTTGAAAAACGACTGGGTATTCATTTCTCCTACAATGATAAGACTATTAACTATAAGGACAGTACGAGTGTTGCCGGTTGTCCTATAACTGCTCGGTTCAGAAAGATGCTGGGAGAGGAATGGGAATCCTTCCGTGTTGAAGGACAAAAAGAGAGGCAAGCGCATAGTAAGAATAATATCTCGTTCCATAGAGTTTCATATTCTATTGAAGATATATGGCATTTCTGTTATGATGCGGAGGAGCCAGAAGCAGTGCTTGCCTTTGCTCAAGAAACCTTACGATTGGAGAGGAAAAAAGCGGAGGAGCTCGTTCGCATCTGGTCGGCAATGCCCCAAGGTTATGCTATGTTAAGTCAGAAGGCGATTCGTAATATCAATAAGATATTGATGTTGGGATTGAAATACTCTGATGCTGTGATACTTGCTAAAGTCCCAGAACTTGTAGATGTTTCTGATGAGGAGTTGTTGTCTATAGCGAAAGACTATTATCTTGTAGAGGCGCAGGTTAATTATGACAAACGCATTAATAGTATTGTTAATGGCCTCATAGCCAAATATAAATCAGTATCAGAAGAATATCGTTTCGCTGATCATAACTATGAATATTTATTAGATGAGTCTGATGAAAAAGATATTATCAGACAAATTGAAAATAGTTTGGGAGCAAGGCGGTGGAGTCTGATGGATGCTGATGAGCAGACAGATATTTACAAAAAGTTCGTGACAGGTATCAGGATTTCTTTAGAAGTCATGAGCGTAAGTTTGTAGAGTCACCTAAGTTGGGGGAAAGTTTTGAGAACTATCTTACAAAGAAATTCCCAATGGTTGAGAGAGAGCAATGGAAAAAGTTATATCATCCTTCACAAATTACCATTTACCGCCCAGTTTCAGTTGGTAAGGATCGATCTGTTTTAAGATTGGGTAATCCGGATATAGGTGCAATAAAGAACCCAACAGTGTTGAGAGTGCTTAATACTTTAAGGAGAAGGGTTAATCAGCTTTTGGATGATGGTGTTATATCTCCAGATGAAACAAGAGTGGTCGTAGAGACAGCTCGTGAGTTGAATGATGCTAATAGAAAGTGGGCTCTGGATACTTATAACAGAATCCGTCACGATGAAAATGAGAAGATAAAGAAGATTCTTGAAGAGTTTTATCCGAAACGTGATGGTATAAGTACAGATGATATAGATAAGGCACGGTATGTGATAGATCAACGTGAGGTAGATTACTTTACGGAATCGAAGACCCTATAATAAGGATATAAAGAAATACAAGTTTTGGTTGGAGCAGGGAGGACAGTGTATGTATACTGGGCGTACCATTAATCTATCAAATCTTTTTGACCCAAATGCTTTTGATATTGAGCATACCATCCCAGAGAGTCTCAGTTTTGACAGTTCGGATATGAATCAGACTTTGTGTGATGCTCATTACAACCGTTTCATAAAGAAAAATCATATTCCTGCAGATATGCCGAATTATGATAAGGCTATTACTATAGATGGTAAAGAGTATCCTGCGATAACATCTCAACTACAGCGTTGGATAGATAGGGTTGAACGTCTTAATCGTAATGTAGAATATTGGAAAGGGCAGGCAAGAAGGGCACAGAATAAAGACCGTAAAGATCAATGTATGCGTGAAATGCATCTATGGGGAATGGAGCTGGAATACTGGAAAAAGAAGTTGGAACGCTTCACAGTTACTGAGGTTACAGACGGATTTAAGAACAGTCAGCTTGTCGATACACGAGTTATAACTCGTCATGCAGTTTTATATCTGAAGAGCATATTCCCACATGTAGATGTGCAACGAGGAGACGTAACTGCTAAATTCAGAAAGATACTTGGTATACAAAGTGTAGACGAAAAGAAAGACCGTAGCTTACATTCTCATCATGCTATAGACGCAACAACTCTGACGATAATCCCAGTTTCTGCAAAGAGAGATCGTATGCTGGAGTTATTTGCTAAGATAGAAGAGATTAATAAGATGTTATCCTTTTCTGGTAGTGGGGATAGGACAGGGCTGCAACAAGAACTTGATGGTTTGAAGAATAAACTTCAAATGGAAGTCAAGGTATGTAGGATAGGTCATAATGTTTCAGAAATTGGTACGTTTATAAATGATAATATCATCGTTAATCACCATATTATGAATCAAGCTCTTACACCAGTTCGCCGCCGATTAAGAAAAAAGGGATATATAGTTGGAGGAGTAGATAATTCACGGTGGCAGACTGGTGATGCCTTGCGAGGTGAAATCCATAAGGCGAGTTATTATGGTGCGATAACACAGTATGCAAAGGATAAAGAAGGGAAAGTTTTGATGAAAGAGGGACGTCCTCAAGTAAATCCTACGATTAAATTTGTAATACGGAGAGAATTAAAGTATAAGAAATCTGCTGCCGACAGTGGCTTTGCTTCGTGGGATGACCTTGGAAAAGCCATTGTTGATAAGGAACTTTTTGCTTTGATGAAAGGGCAATTCCCAGAAGAAACATCTTTCAAGGATGCTTGTGAGCAGGGAGTCTATATGATAAAGAAAGGAAAGAATGGTATGCCTGATAAAAAAAGCTGTACAGAATAAGGCATATAAGATGTAATACTGTGCAGAAAAATGCTTTGAAGATTAAAGAACAAACTTATAAATCCGAGAAAGAATACAAGCGTTATTTCTATGCTGCAGTTGGCGATTTGTATGCAATGTGTTGTTATACAAATGGTAAGATTCGTGAGTTTAGAATATACAGTTTGTATGATGTTTCTTGTCATCGTAAATCTGATATAGAGGATATTCCAGAGTTTATCACCGATAAGAAAGGTAATCGACTTATGCTTGATTATAAGTTGCATACTGGCGATATGATATTGCTTTATAAGGATAATCCTGAAGAATTGTACGATTTAGATAATGTGAACTTGAGTAAATTATTATATAAGATAAATGGGTTTGAAAATGACGGTTTACGTATTAGGATGGTAAATCATTTAGTTGTAAAAGAGGCTATGGGAGAATCTGTTAAAGATTATGCGAAATTGCCCGATATCATCCGCTGTGGTGTTAAAACAATAAAGTTTCTTATTATGGGCGAGAATCGTGACTTTGTTATTAAGAATGGTAAGATAATCTTCAATCACCGATGATAAAGAAAACTTTATATTTTGGGAATCCTGCTTATCTCTCACTTCGTAATGGGCAGTTGGTTATCCGACTTCCTGAAGTGGAGAAAGCAGAACTTCCTGATATCATAAAACAGGAAACTATCAGAACGGTTCCTATAGAAGATATTGGTGTTGTGGTATTGGACAATAAGCAGATAACCATTACACAAGGTGCTTTAGCAGAGTTAGTAGCCAATTCTGCTGCAGTAATAACCTGTGATAGTAAATGTATGCCTACGGGAATGTTACTTCCTCTTTCTGGCAATACATTGCATCAGGAGCGTTTTCGTAATCAGATAGAAGCTGCAATTCCATTGCGTAAACAACTGTGGCAACAAACGGTAAAAGCTAAGATAGAGAATCAGGCATATTGTTTACAGAAGAACACTTCTAAATCATTTGTTCCGCTCCATGTCCTTGCTCGTAAAGTCAGGAGTGATGATGCTGATAACCACGAAGCGCAAGCTGCAGCCTATTACTGGAAGAATCTATTTTCTGATGGTTTCACAAGAGATAAGGATGGTATTCCACCTAATAATCTGTTGAATTATGGATATGCAATACTTCGTGCTGTGATTGCTCGTGCTTTGGTGGGGAGTGGACTGTTACCTGTCTATGGAATTCATCATCATAACCGTTATAACGCATATTGTTTAGCAGATGATATTATGGAACCTTATCGTCCGTTTGTGGATGACTTGGTTCTTGCAACAATGAGAAAGATGGATGTCCCTGATGATTTGACAATAGAATTAAAACGTGAGATGTTGTCAATACCTGTTCTTGACGTTATTATATGTGGTAAGCGTAGTCCATTGATGATTGCTGCAGGCTTGACAACTGCAAGTCTTGCGAAGTGCTATAATGGGGAAGCTCGTGAAATTTCTTATCCTTCCTTTCTTTGATGCAACGACTTAGCGAATATAGGGTTATGTGGGTAATGGTCTTTTTTGATCTTCCAACGAATACAAACAAGGAAAAGCGTGCTTATACTATCTTCCGAAAAGATTTGATGAAAGATGGTTTTACAATGTTTCAATTGTCAATCTATGTTCGTCATTGCGCAAGCAGAGAGAATGCAGATGTTCATGTGAAACGTGTAAAATCATTTATGCCTAATTCTGGTAATGTCTGTATTATGGTCATTACTGATAAACAATTTGGTGAGATAGAGCTTTTTCGTGGAAGTCAGCCACAAGAGCCTAATGCTCCAGGACAGCAACTAGAATTATTCTAAAAAAGAGTCCCATCATTGTGATAGGACTCTTTTGTTTTGCATTTTTTATTTGTACAAAAGTCTTGTTACTTGCTGTAATACAGGTAAATATAACTTTTATGTTGTACGTGCTAATGCAAAGATACACATTTTGAAGCAATTCACAACTAAGAGTGGTAAATACAAACCTGAATAACAGTTGTACGTGCTAATGCAAAGATACACATTTTGAAGCAATTCACAACAAGAAGAGAGATGGTACGGGCTTTATTTTGTTGTACGTGCTAATGCAAAGATACACATTTTGAAGCAATTCACAACTACTATGGACTAGTAAGAAGAAGTATGTAAGTTGTACGTGCTAATGCAAAGATACACATTTTGAAGCAATTCACAACTAAATGTGCTGCACGATGATTTCGTTCGTGGTTGTACGTGCTAATGCAAAGATACACATTTTGAAGCAATTCACAACTAGTCATAGCGCACCTCCTTCCAACCATTGTTGTACGTGCTAATGCAAAGATACACATTTTTGAAGCAATTCACAACCTTGCAAAGACAGAATTAAACGCCTATTGCGTTGTACGTGCTAATGCAAAGATACACATTTTTGAAGCAATTCACAACGCCACAAGAATATCATTTTGAGGGCGTACCGTTGTACGTGCTAATGCAAAGATACACATTTTGAAGCAATTCACAACAGAATTATTTTCCTAAAAGATTTGCGAAAAGTTGTACGTGCTAATGCAAAGATACACATTTTGAAGCAATTCACAACAGACCTTGCAAAGCGTAACCAAGAAAAGGCGTTGTACGTGCTAATGCAAAGATACACATTTTTGAAGCAATTCACAACTCTGTCATTGATGCTATGTTTCGTCAATCAGTTGTACGTGCTAATGCAAAGATACACATTTTGAAGCAATTACAACATAGGGGCGTTGCCCCATAGCGACAGCGTTGTACGTGCTAATGCAAAGATACACATTTTGAAGCAATTCACAACTTCACTCGGTATAAATAAATCTCGCTACTGTTGTACGTGCTAATGCAAAGATACACATTTTGAAGCTAATTATAACATAGGGGCGTTGCCCCCATAGCGACAGCAGTTGTACGTGCTAATGCAAAGATACACATTTTGAAGCAATTCACAACCTTACAATACTGATTTTTGTTTCTGCCAACTGTTGTACGTGCTAATGCAAAGATACACATTTTTGAAGCAATTCACAACAATTGAAACCTCTTTCTCAATCATTCGATGTTGTACGTGCTAATGCAAAGATACACATTTTGAAGCAATTCACAACTATGTTAATACTTCATCGCGAAAGTATATGTTGTACGTGCTAATGCAAAGATACACATTTTGAAGCAATTCACAACCCGTACGGAGAAGGGAAAATAAATCCAAAGGTTGTACGTGCTAATGCAAAGATACACATTTTTGAAGCAATTCACAACCAACTGGTCTATCCGCCTGCACAAGACAGAGTTGTACGTGCTAATGCAAAGATACACATTTTTGAAGCAATTCACAACGACAGAGTGCCATCATACAGTCAGCAGCTGGTTGTACGTGCTAATGCAAAGATACACATTTTGAAGCAATTCACAACCAAAAAGGGACACCAAAATGAGCAATACAGTTGTACGTGCTAATGCAAAGATACACATTTTGAAGCAATTCACAACTAGAAACAAAAAAATTATAAGACAATGAGAAGTTGTACGTGCTAATGCAAAGATACACATTTTTGAAGCAATTCACAACCCTTGATACAAACAATTAAACTGCACTGGGGTTGTACGTGCTAATGCAAAGATACACATTTTGAAGCACTCACAACTGTACCCACATATCTGTGAAGAGTGTATGCGTTGTACGTGCTAATGCAAAGATACACATTTTGAAGCAATTCACAACTATAATTTCAGGATTCTTTTTGATAAGTTGTTGTACGTGCTAATGCAAAGATACACATTTTGAAGCAATTCACAACTATGCTGGTCAACACTTAGAAGGTGGTGGTGTTGTACGTGCTAATGCAAAGATACACATTTTGAAGCAATTCACAACTGGCAGATGGTCAGCAAGTCGATTGGGGAAGTTGTACGTGCTAATGCAAAGATACACATTTTGAAGCAATTCACAACTAGGGGGCAGATAGCCCCCACAGCGACAGGTTGTACGTGCTAATGCAAAGATACACATTTTTGAAGCAATTCACAACGGAGCACTTACACTTGGCGTCGCACTATATGTTGTACGTGCTAATGCAAAGATACACATTTTGAAGCAATTCACAACTGCTAATGTTCATCAAGATTACATCAATGGGTTGTACGTGCTAATGCAAAGATACACATTTTGAAGCAATTCACAACGACATTAGGAGCAATCGCACAAGATGGAGAGTTGTACGTGCTAATGCAAAGATACACATTTTGAGGCAATTCACAACAGAGGAATAATTCGATTTACGTAATTCAGTGTTGTGTGTATTCTAATGCAAGATATACATAAAATAATTATAAGAAGATTATTCCCACCTACGCCTTCTTCCCCAGACACAAGGGTGAAGATGATGAAGAGACCTATAACGAAGATGAAGAGGAAGGAACCTAATGCACCCGCATAGATACGGCCGGTGTGAACCTCTAAGGCAAGACTCCAAAGCGACATGGGCTTGTTTTTTAGTGTGTCTGGCTGTTTTGCGAATGAAGAACCTTGGAAATAGGTGGCTATACATTCCTTGTTTGTGAAGTCAGAACTATAGCCAGAGATTGTCTGTTCGTCTGGAGCTGTACCCTAGATACCTGGAGTAGAGACCATAGCATCGTTGTAGTAAAGCACTGCATTACTCTTTCTATCCCAATAAAATAGGCCATCGAAGGAGCCTACAATCCATGCTTTGTTACTTGCATATTGCCAGACATTCTGTCCCATAACACTCACTGGGGGCGCTGTGGTGATTGGTGTTGGCTTTGACGAGAGGTTTCTAAGAGAATAGAAACCTTCTGACGTTGAGATAAGCCAGTCATGAACTTGCTCATCATAACGTATCATTCTCAGTTTGTCATTCCAAGGATTATCATTGTCTAAGGTTGTCCCAGGCAATGGCTTCGTACTGTTTGTAGCAAGGAGAATCATCAGTGGGGGACGTAAAGCCCATCCTGTTATTGCGATAAACAGTGTTAGGGCGAAGGTGTAATGCCCTATCTTTGTATGCCAAACGACCATTGATGTTGCTTTATGGCGAATCCAATACCATATACCCGTTACGCAAAGGATGATTAAGATAAGTCCAATCCCATCGACGATGAGTTTTCCTATTGTCCCAAACAGTGCACCGCTATGCAAAAGCCATATTTGACGGAACAATGACACCTTCCCTTCATTTCCCTCAGCAGCCTGTAGTGTAACGCAAGTAAATTTCTTATAAGGAGCTGTAGCATAGTAGAGATGAGAGCGCGAAAGTACGATGAGCGTGTCACCATGTGTGGTTATGTCGGTCAGAAGTTCGTCATCTTCTTGCTTTGGGAGGTCGACTGTTTGCCAAGATGCGTTCTTCCCCAGTTTATATAGGTTTATGACGCTAACCGCAAAGAGGTCATTCTTTGGAGTCTTAACCATTCCTCGCATCTGTCGATAGTCTGCACCAGTAGGTAGTCCTTGGTTGTATTCTATAAAGTTTGTAGCCGTTGTGTCAGTCTGGATGATGCCTGCAGCACCATATATGAACACCTTTTCATGGTTTTTATTATCTTTGTAACGTAGTGTTCCACGTAGTAATCCGTTGTTCCATTGGCTGAATTCGTATTGACCGGGTAATATCCCACGGCTTACATTGATATCTGCAAAGAGTTGACGATGGTTGAGTACAATACCAGAAAGGCAGAACATTACCAAGAAAAATGTAACGACAATTCCAACCCATTTATGGTGTTTACGCCATGTTTTACGTTTCATATTTTGTTGTTCGTGATATGTTGTTTTTTTACTCAGTTCTATAACGAGATACAAACTTACACAAAAATACTGTAATTAGAGCCTTTCTTGATGACATTTTTTCGTTTACATGTGTACTGTTAGGCGTGTAAATGAGTTCTATAACTTACCAGAAGTATTTAGTTTACGTATCAATTGAATATAAACCCTATCAGTTTGCCTAATTTCTTTTCATGAAAAAAAATATTTATTGTCGTGAAAAGAAATATTTATGTTCGTGAAAATAATTCCTTGGAGACGGTCTTCTCTTTTGGTTGTAATAGTTTGCTGCTTGCTTCGTCTTTGTCTTTTCCGTCTTTGATAGGGTTGTTTGAGGTGAGTAATCTTGCCTCAATATATAAATAAAAACCCCAGTCAACAGGGCTTCACACAAGGTTAAGCAACTGTTAACTGGGGGATATGTGTTATAGGCAGGGCCTATCTTGCCTTATTTTCTCGTCACACGAACATATCTCATCACCTTCTTAACGACTATTCTCCGAAGGTCGTTGTCATTAAACTTGGTCTGGGTCAGTTCGAACTCATTGTTGTTAATAAATCTGACTTGAAGGTTCTTGCGTGTCTTACCATCTATCTTCATAAAGAAACCATCACGACGAAAACCATACACGCCTGTGTCGTCATCATGTTTCCACCTGCCATTGTCCTCTCTCTCTATAACACTCATGGTTCCATTACGGTAGAAGTCGAAGCGATGCAACTCATCATCGAGGTAGTCATCATCATGTCCAACGAGCGAGCGAAGGTCAACACGCTCACCAGTCTTGAAGTCTACTGGGAGGAACTTATAGTCATCATATCTGTCGATTATGAATCCCACCTTATATTCCTTGTGTGTTCTTGGATTACGCACGATAGCATAACTACCCTTATTGGTCAATTCCCACGTTCCAACAATCCGTGTGTTGTTGGTTGGTGTGGCTGCTACTTGCTGATTGTCCTTATTTGCGTCGTTGTTTGTTGCGTATGAACTGGAAAATGTAAACAGTCCACCTAATACTAAACCAGTGCACAAAGCGCGTTTAGAAGAAAAGATTTCTCTCATTGTTATATACTCATTTTTGGATTAATATGATACAAATATACGCAAACAAATTATAATATTGTTGATGAGCCAGTGCCTTTTTAAGTGATTTTATAGATTTATCTGACAGAATGACATCCAATTAACAGATTTATTCAAATAGGTATGAAATCTGTTAGTTGGATGCTAAAGGAATAAGATAACTTTCTATTTCACGGGTTTATCGCCCATAGTGAAGTCTATTTCAGGACCTGTTATCAGTTGCTCATGTTCAAGATAATAATGTGGATAAGGCTGTCCGTTCATTGTTATATGCTGTATGAAACGGTTGTCTTTGTCGTTTATCTGCACGGAGCGTGATGGTTTTGCCATTCTCAAGGTGTACCTTAGCCATGTGGAAATAAGGCGAACCAATCATGTATTGTGTGCTACCGGGACAAACAGGGTAGAAGCCGAGGGCAGAGAAGACATACCAAGCCGACGTCTGACCGTTATCTTCATCACCACAATAGCCATCAGGCTGTGCAGAATAGAGTCGGTCCATCACCTCACGCACCCAATATTGTGCCTTCCATGGCTGTCCGCTGTAGTCATAGAGGTAAATCATGTGTTGGATAGGTTGGTTTCCATGTGCGTAATTGCCCATATTCATGATTTGCATCTCACGTATTTCGTGAATGGTGAAGCCGTAATAGCTATCGTCAAAGACAGGTGGAAGTTGGAAGACACTATCCAACATTGCATTAAACTTGTCGTATCCTCCCATCAGCCGTGCCAGTCCTGCAGGGTCATGAAACACACTCCATGTGTAATGCCAGCTATTTCCCTCCGTGAAGGCATCGCCCCATTTGAAAGGATTAAATGGCATTTGAAAACTGCCATCCTCGTTACGTCCACGCATCAGTCCTGTCTCCTTGTCGAAAACCTTCTGATAGTTCATTGCACGAAGTTTGTAGGGTTTGAGTTCCTTAGCGCTCTTTCCGAGTTTTAAACCTAACTGATAGATGCACCAATCGTCGTAAGCATACTCTAAAGTACGGGCAACGCTCTCGTTAATTCCCACGTTATAAGGTACATAACCTAAGCGGTTGTAATAGTCAAAGCCTTTGCGTCCAGTCGAACTAACGCTTGGATGTACGGCATTCGCCCCATGAGTAATAGCTTTCCAAAGGGTCTCTATGTCATAACCTCGCAGTCCTTTGATGTAAGCATCAGCTACGACCGAGGTCGAGTTGTTGCCCACCATGCAGTCACGATGGCCCGGACTCGCCCATTCAGGTAGGAATCCACTCTCCTTGTAAGCATTGACTAAGCCTGCTTGCATCTTCTCGTTCATTGACGGATAGACGAGGTTAAGCAATGGGAAGAGCGAACGGAAGGTATCCCAGAAGCCTGTGTCAGTAAAGAGGTAGCCTGGTAGTACTTTGCCGTTATAAGGACTGTAGTGGACAGGATTACCCTGTTCGTCGAGTTCATAGAACGTGCGTGGGAACAATACGGAGCGATAGAGGCAACTATAAAACGTGCGAAGATGGTCGATATTGTTGTCTTCCACTTCGATACGTCCTAATATGTTGTTCCATTCCTTTCTACCTTCTGCCTTCACCTCGTCAAAAGTCTTGCCCTCAACTTCCTTGAGATTACGCAGTGCTTGTTCGTTACTAATAAACGATGAGGCTACCTGTACATTCACTTGTTCGCCTCGTTTCGTGTGGAACCCCACTACGGCCATAGCGTGATTGCAGGTAGAGACGGTCTTTCCATCAGACAGTTTCCCATCTTCAACACAGCCCATGTAAGTGAAGTCATGGTCGAAACGAAGTACAAAATAGTTCTTGAACCCATCTGGTACACCTCCGCTATTCTTCGTTGTATAGCCCACGATTGTGCGCTTATCAGGCATAATCGTCACAGAAGAACCCTTATCAAAGGCGTCAACAACAAAGTAGGCCGCTTCTGTCTGTGGGTAGGTGATGCGCATAGAAGCAGCCCGACAGGTAGGACTAATCTCTGCTGTGACATCATGGTCAGCCAGATACACCTTATAATAATAGGGGGTTGCGGTCTCTGCCTTGTGGGAGAACCAGCTTGCACGTCCTTCCTCGTCAAACACCTTCTTACCCACAACGGGCATGACAGCGAACTGTCCGTAGTCATTAATCCATGGGCTGGGTTGGTGAGTCTGCTTGATACCACGTATCTTATCGGCTCCGTATGTGTAAGTCCACCCATCTCCCATCTTTCCTGTCTGTGGTGTCCAGAAGTTCATACCCCATGGTAAGGCGATGGCAGGATAGGTGTTGCCTGTTGAAAGCTCTGACTTTGAGGCCGATCCAACTAAAGGATTAACATAGTCGACAGGGTTTTGCAATGCAAAAGCCTGTCTGGCTGTTATAAATAGTAGAATAGATAATAGAATATAAGTTTGTTTCTTCATAATAAGAATGATGGAGTTTTATTGTAAACCATAAATAGCTTATAGTCCTAAGGACTTGACATCACTAATGATGTGCAATATTTCCCAATAGTTCTCAGTCTTAAAACCTCTTTTGAGAATATCATCTTTGAAATGTAACTCTTGTTCTCGACATAGCAGTTTACCAATATATCCGAGTAAATCAAAGAGGTTATGTCCTCTAATATGTAGATAGGCATTATCTTCAGTTAGGCCTAACTGTTCATATCTCTTACTTTCGTTATCGAGATTAAGTTCCTCTATATAAGGCTTATGTTTATCTATTAACTCTGTAAAGCGTCTAAGATATTGGCTAATAGTTGTTTTCCACTATCTTCTAACTCCTTCCTATGGCATTGTTTGGGTAGACAACCATTAAACTCTTTGTCGGTTATCTCTTTGTCATCATGCTGCTTTGAGTGGAGCAAAATGAGTAAGGGTTTGTATAAGATATTAGATAGTTCAGAGAGAAAGGAGGTGAAATCAAAGTCTGATATAAGGCCAACAGACTTGCAGTTAGCCTCCAATGAACTTTTCTCACAGAGGTGGTTCTCCCAGGAATAAGTGTATGTTTGTAAGACATAGTGCTTTGCGTCGATATTAGGTTGCTGAAGTAAATACCTATAATCGCTATCAATACAAATAAAGAATGTATCTGAAAGAAATGGTAAGAACTTTAGACATTGTTCACATCCATGTGTGTCATGCCCCTCTTTGCTCTTGCTGTAAGGTATATAAAGGTATTTTCCAGCATCACACTTTTGTAGTATTGTATCCCAGAAGAAGATGTCTTCTTCATCTTCCAAGTGAGCGCAGGCTTTAATGGAGCGGTCTATAATTGGAAGATTCTTCCAATACTCGGCTTGAGACTTATAGATATTTGGATTTAGCATTTCCTTGTTATATCATCAAAATAAATGACTTTATCACCCCATCCATCCCCAAAGATACTCGGAGAATGGGTTGTGATGATGAATTGTGCTTGTGGGTTTAACTCCGTTAGGATATCTAATAGACGATATTGCCACGTGATATGCAAGGATATCTCTGGTTCATCCATAAGGATAACAGCGTTTTCTTCTTTTAGCAAGAATACGTTAAGGAGTATTAGTAGCAATTGTTTTTCCCCAGACGATAGTTGATTTACTTCTACTAAGTCTTCGTCTTGCTGAAAGACAAGTCTACTGTCTTGTATGGCTATCTTCTTATTAGTGTCTGCAAACAGCTTGTCGATAATGTCAAAGAAGCGTTGGATGCGCCCTTTGATGATGTCAGCTTCGTTTGGAAAGTCTATCATCCTCATTCTATAATTAAAGAAAGAGAATGCCTCTTTGTTCTGATAAATCACGTATTCTAATGCTTGTGTAAGTGCAGAACCTTTCTTTCTCTTGTCTAACTGGGCGTAATTATCTAAAGACCTAAGATATAGTAAGGTGCTACCCTCTAATCTGTCTGGTGAAGCATAGATGTGAGGAGCAGATGGACCATGCATTTGTTTCTGCGTAGAGGACGTGTAGTAGTTATAGATCTCATCCAAAAGAGTCGTTTTGCCGCAGCCATTGATACCAACAAGGATATTCATCTTTGGGTCTAAGTCTTGCAACTCAATATTGTACTTCCCCCAAAGATTATTCAAAACGAACGACAAAATATATGATTTCTCAAGCATATCAAATTGAAATTAAAAACCTGTTACTACCTTGATTAAGTTACTACTATCATTAAGGCATCCTACTACAGAGAGATGATATACGCAAAATTAAGATGCTATCTTAACCTTTCTGTTTGCATATCACATCCTTTTGCAAAGTTATAGCTTAATTTCTAAAATAACAAATAACTACGATTAATTTCTGACGTGTTGGTTCAAATCGCACGAAAAGGCATTTGCTAACACTACTGAACTTATTTTACAGCCGACTTCCATATCCATAATTCGCCCATCTGGAAGCGTATTAATAGTTTTGAACCAGCATCGGTCAGCATAATACCCTTGGTGCCAGGTTGTAAGAGGAACACCTCTCCTTGATTTAGTTGGTCGATGACAGTTGAGTCTTTGCGGCTTGTCTCATTAGGACGAGGGAGTATGTCGAGGTTGTTCGCATTGACTGCTCCGAAGCAAGAGCTGGTGAGAGTCACCTCGTTCACACGGTTACTAATGAAGCCTGCATCCCTTTTGTTGGCATTTTGTACGGCTTGGTTGCCTTTGTCAACTATCTCGGTAGGAATCGTCCTTACGTTGTGATAAACCTCTTTTTGAGGCTCTTCTTTTGCTTTGTTACATCCTGCAAGCATCAAGACGGTTAGTGCTAAGAATGTGTATAGATATTTTGTCATTTCCGTTTGGTTCTTTGTTCGTAACTACAAAAGTACGCTTTTACGTGCATACGGGCAAAAGATTATGAATAAAAACACTTGTTTAGCGTGATAGTGCAACACTACGTCCGTACTTTAAGGGCATGGTTCTTGCGAAAGTCGTGGATGATAAACCAACGAAAATACGGTGGAATAGAGGATACATTATTACTAATTATTTTTTATTTTACGTTGCTGTCATATTTAACACTTCGTGTAACTTATTATAGGTGAGTGTGTTAGATAGTTGTAATGTGTGACAGTAGTGACAGTAAATTTGGTTTTTATGAAATTACCTTATTGTCAATCTACTGAAAAGACAGACGCAACCAGCTATTCATGCATGTCTCTTTTCGAAGCCTGAAAAATATCAGTTTTGTAGGTGAAAAGCACCTTAATAAAGGTGAGATATTCTTCTTTGGCTTGTTACTAAATATTCGTATTAGATTGATAAACAATTAATAAAATGCAAGTATTAGGTTTTATTAACGCTAATAAGTTGTGTTTATTACGAATGTTTCGTAGCTTTGCGACATAAAACAGGCGTTGAGTGAATATGGAGAAACTAACTAAACAAGAAGAAGACGTGATGTTGCAGGTATGGCGGTTGGGTTGTTGCACAATCAAAGAGGTGTTGACACAGCTGCAAGAGCCGAAGCCTCCCTATACTACTGTGGCTTCCATCATGAACAATCTGAAGCGTAAAGGATATGTGAGTGCCGAACAACAGGGGCTGACCTACCATTTTATAGCGAAGATAAAACAGTCGGATTATAAGTCTGACTTCATGCACAGTTTTGTTGATAAGTATTTTAAGAATTCCTTTCGAGAGATGGTTTCATTCTTTGCAAAGGAGGATAAGATTTCTCCTGACGACTTGAAGGATATTATCGATGAGATAGAAAGAGGGAAGGAAGAATAGTTTAAGACCGTAGAACCCTTTATCCTCGTATAGCAATCACCTAAAATATTGACAATTATGGCAATCTATTTATTAAAAGTCAACATGGCTCTTGCCCTGTTCTATGCGTTTTATAAGTTGATGTTCTCGACTGACACCTTTCTTTCATGGCGCAGACATGTCCTTAACAGTAGCTTTCTTATAGCGTTATGTCTGCCTCTGATAGATTTCTCTTCATGGCTAAGTGGCAATGACAAGATGGTTTCTATCACTAACGAATACGCTACTGTTGTTCTGCCAGTTGTGTCAGTCACGTCAGAGGGTGGTGGCTTCTTCAATTGGGAACAGTTTGCTTGGGCTGTTTATGGAATGGTTGTGTGCATGTTGTTCTTGCGTCTTTTATGGCAGATTACGTCTATTATAAGGTTGAAGAACAGGTGTAAAACTATTTATATTGATGGTGTTGAGGTTTACTTGTTACGCAATGATGAGGGTCCATTCTCCTTCTTTAATTGGATATTCATCCATCTTGAACGGCACTCAAAGGCTGAGATAGACGAGATTATGACGCACGAACTGACCCATTGCAGGCAGTTTCATTCCATAGACATACTCTGTGCAGAACTGTTTTGTATGCTCTTTTGGTTTAATCCTTTCGTCTGGTTGCTGAAACGTGAGGTGCGATTAAATCTCGAATACCTTGCTGATAGGAGCGTGTTAGACAATGGTGTGGATAATAAGGAGTATCAGTACCATCTGCTCGGACTAACATATAGGAAGAATGTAGCTACGATTTCAAATAATTTCAATGTTTTACCAATTAAAAAAAGAATTAAAATGATGAACAAGAAGAAGACAAACAACAGTATGCGTGTTAAGTATGTACTTTACGTACCAATGATTGTCATGTTACTTATTGTAAGTAATATTGACTCTATTGCACGCAGTGTAACAAACGTTACTGTGGACAATAAGGTTGCTCCAGTAAGTGTTTTACAGAAGCAAAAGAGCCCAGATAACGATCAGAAAGTCTATACTGTGGTATCAGAGATGCCAAAGTTTAATGGTAATCTCTTCCAGTGGTTGGCGCAGAATATCAAGTATCCGGCAGAAGCAAGCCAGAAGCATCAGCAAGGAACAGTTATGATAAAGTTCGTTGTTGAGGCTGATGGTAGGGTTAGACAGGCTGAGATTATACGCGGTGCTTCCCCATCTCTTGATAAAGAGGCCATGCGCATCGTTTCTGTCATGCCTAAGTGGAACCCTGGTAAGCAAGATGGTAGACCAGTAGCTGTTTATTACACGCTGCCAATCAAGTTTAAGCTTAGTAAGTAAGAAGGAGCATGTTGCAGGGTGTTGGGTGTTAAGTGTTGGGTGTTAATGGCTTGCATTGCAGGGTGTTAGGTGTTAAGTGTTGGGTGTTAGGTGTTAAGTGTTGGGTGTTAGGTGATGAGCGTTAGGTGTTGATGGCTTGTGTTGTGAGCGTTAAAGGCTGTGACAAGTCCGTTTTCCTTTACTCATAACCGATAAAATTACGGCAAACTTTGTCCCGTTAGGCGCTCCCCTCCCTTTCGGGGAGGGGCTGGGGAGGGGTCACTGGGGCTGGGGGAGAGGTCTATTTTCACCTTCCATGTCAACATTTTTCGCTCCTCTCGAACCAAACACACGCCCTTCTACGTTCAAGAAAATGCCTTTCTTGCTTCAAGAACATGCCCTTCTTGCACATTGAAAACGCCCTTCTTGAGGCAAGAAGGGCGTCTTCTTCAACGCTGTCTGTAATGCGTTGATATGTTGTGGGTTATAGGCTTGGAGGTATGAGATGTTATACTCCTGTTTTGAAGGTGTTTAGCTTGATGCTATGTAATGATTTTTCGCAAGTCTACTGATTGGTCCAACGGATGAAGAGGGATGTCTGACACATCCTGTGGAACGTCAGTTGAAGCCTATTACTTACCTTGTTCTTATACCTGCGTCAGGCTTAGCAGTACAGCAGAGAGGCGTGTATAAAGAGGCTGTATGTTGTCAGAGCATGAACGGAATAGGGTGGGTAGGGTCGCTATCCATAAGTGGGACGAACGCACCCAACGACCGTCAGTCTACAAACCCACGTCATCTGTGCAACGAACTATTCGACAGGTGTCAGCTCTCCTGTACGTGAGTCGATGATGAAACCACGTACGACAATATCTTTCGGGATGAGAGGATGCTGTTGAACAGTAGCCACCGTACGTCGCACACTCGCCTCCGTATCATGGAAGCCGTCTAAGTATTCGTTGAGATTAACATGCTTGTTTGCTTCTTGAATAGCCTCGTCTGTTATGCCACGGTCGTGCATCAGATGGAGGAAATGGGCCGCATTCATGTGGCAAGCACCACAGCCAGAGTGATGGATAATCATAATCTCCTGGCAACCCAACTCATAGATAGCAACAAGGAGCGAACGAATAACAGCGTCGTATGGCGTAAGAATGGTCCCACCAGCAACCTTGATAATCTTTGCATCACCATTCCTCAGACCGAGCGCATTGGGGAGTAGCTTGGTAAGGCGGGTATCCATGCAACTAACAATGGCCAACTTCATGTCTGGTTGACCAGAGGTAATAAAAGGTTCGTAGCCTTTTACGGCCACAAACCTTTTGTTATAAGCAAGTATCTGTTCTATCATAAGTATATTTATTTTACTACTCTTCCACGATAATAGGTGTCGAAAGCGTCCTCAGCATAGCCATCTTTGAGTACTTTGAAGCTGGTAGTGCTGGCGCCATTCACCTTTTTACCCATATAATAGACATCGAAGGCGTCCTTTCCATAACCCCATCCTAAGTCCTTGAAGCTGCTTGGGCTGTCGCTAATCTTCTCCCCATTGTAGAGGACAGCATTAGACGTTACAATGTAGCCTTCGGTGTAATAAGGGTCGTAATCATCGTTAGGATTAACGGGATAGTCGCCTGGGTAGACTCTACCCGGTACTTTTAGGCGGAACGTCAGTGGGTCGACAAAAGGTAAAATCTGCCCTTCAAAATAGACGTTATACCTATCTTTCGCATACCCATAACCAAGATCAACGAAGGTGCGTGGGTCTATTCCCATCACAGGTTGACGACCATAAAACACCCCTTTCTTATTGAATGAGTAAGGACGTATCTGACGTGAAGACTGTGCAGAAGCACTGAGTGCGAAGGTAGCCATGAGGACTATGCAACTTAAACACAGTTGGCGATAGAAGTAATTGGTTTTCATAATCATTCTTTTTATTAGTTATTATCTTAGTTGTTATGCCGCAAAGATAATAGGAAGATATTGTTCTCCTCGTGGAATAACCCTAAAAGCGTTTAGGGGAACACCTTTCTATGAGTGGGAAGTCCCGATGGTGACGCTTTGCAAACTTACTTTTGCAGATGCGCTCACACGTATGTCTTGAGTGGAACGGATGATGTTAACGCTTTGACAGCGAGGAGTGTAGCCTGATAGGGTTGGGCTATATGCGTTAAGCCAGTTCGGCTAATTCCAACCAACGGAGCTCTAATTCGTCTAATTCCTCCTTCAAGATAGGGAGCCGTTTACTCTTTTCTGTCAGTTCATCCACCGACAGATTGCCAGAGCAAAGTTCCTCTTCAAGCTGTTGCCTCTCCTCTTCTAATTGTGCAATCTTATCCGTAAGCTCTTCGTATTCACGTTTCTCTTTGAAGGACAGCTTACGCTTCTGGTTGTTACGATAATCTTTCTTCGCATCGTTACCGCTGGTGTTGCTACTCTTGGCAGGCTTCTGCTGTTCCTCTTCCTTAGACTTCATCTTCTGGTAATCACGGTATTGCGTGTAGTTTCCAGGGAAGTCTTGTATCTCACCATCACCTTTGAACACTAAGAGATGGTCGACAACCTTGTCCATAAAATAGCGGTCGTGAGAGACCACGATAACACAGCCTGGGAAGTCTTGTAAGTACTCTTCAAGGATTTGTAAGGTCTGAATATCCAAGTCGTTGGTAGGCTCGTCGAGTACTAAGAAGTTGGGGTTCTTCATTAAGACAGTACAGAGATAGAGCTTGCGCTTCTCTCCTCCCGACAGCTTATACACATAGTTGTGTTGTTGTTCAGGCGAGAAGAGGAAGTAGTTGAGGAACTGAGAGGCCGTCATGTGCTTGCCTCCACCAAGGTCGATATAGTCTGCTATATCCGTGATGATGTCGATAACCTTCTGATCCTCACGGAACTTTAATCCCTCTTGGGAGAAGTATCCGAAGCGAACAGTCTCTCCTATGTCAAACTTTCCACTGTCGGGAGTGACGTCGCCGAGCAACATCTTGACGAAAGTAGACTTTCCTGTGCCATTGTTTCCGACGATGCCCATCTTCTCAAAGCGTGAGAAGTTGTAGTAAACTCATTCAGAATGACTTTCTCATCAAACCTTTTTGAAACGTATTGGCACTCGAATATCTTACTACCTATATATACGCTTGACGACTTCAGACGCACCTGTCTTTCCTCAATGCGCTGCTTTGCCTTTGCTTCTAACTCATAGAAAGCCTCTTCACGATAGCGTGCTTTGTGTCCACGAGCCTGTGGCATGCGACGCATCCACTCTAACTCTGTTCGGTAGAGATTGTTTGCACGTGCAATCTCAGCACGGGTGTTGTCAATTCTCTCCTGACGTTTCTCTAAGTAATAAGAGTAATTACCACGATAGGTGTAGATGGTGTTGTTGTCTAACTCTAATATCGTGTTACACACATTATCAAGGAAATAACGGTCGTGGGTCACCATGAAGATAGTCTTATTACCACGAGATAGATAGCCTTCTAACCATTCTATCATCTCTAAGTCGAGGTGGTTGGTAGGCTCGTCAAGGATGAGGAAGTCTGGTTCGAGTATAAGAACATTTGCCAAGGCAACACGTTTCTGTTGTCCACCACTTAGTTGTCCCATGGGTTGGTCTAAGTCGTAGAGCTTCAACATCGTGAGTATCTGCTTTGCCTTTAAGAGTCTTTCTGGGTTGCCTTCATGGTTGAAACAGGCGTCTAACACACTCTCCTCTGGGTCGAAATGCGGACTTTGTTCTAACATCCCCACACGTAAGTCATTGCGATAGATGATAGATCCGCTGTCATAACCTTCTTTCCCAGTAAGAATAGAGAGTAGGGTAGACTTCCCAGTGCCGTTTTGAGCTACGAGACCAATGTGCTGTCCTTCTGCTATAGAGAATGAAATATCCTTAAAAAGAACCTGTGCTCCGAAACTCTTCGTTAGGTTTTGGACATCAAGATAGGGTATCTGTGCCATGAGTTCTATTCTAATGTCTTGTTAATTCGGTCTATATAATCTAACACTTCTTCCTTCCCAGTCTTGTTCTCAGCTGACGTAATGAAATAGGGGGGTAGTTCCTCCCATCTGTCTTGTAGCTTCTTCATCCATAGCAGAGCATTTGATTTAGCCTTCGCAGGCGATAGCTTGTCTGCTTTTGTGAAGATAATAGAGAAAGGAACATTACTCTCTCCGAGCCAATCGACGAACTCACGGTCAATCTTCTGTTGTTCATGGCGTATGTCAATCAGCACAAATACATTCACTAACTGCTTGCGTTGGAGGATATACTGGGCTATCATCTGCTCTAACTTGTTCCTTACTGTCTTTGAACTCTTGGCATAACCGTAGCCAGGGAGGTCTACTAAGTACCACTCGTTATTAATGATAAAATGGTTGATAAGCAAGGTTTTACCGGGTTTAGCTGATGTCTTAGCTAATCCCTTATGGTTGCAAAGCATATTGATGAGGCTTGATTTGCCCACGTTAGAACGCCCAATAAAAGCATATTCTGCCTTTGAATCCTCAGGACACTTAGCCAATGACGGTGAAGATATAGTGAATTCTGAATTCTTGATAATCATATTAATGATGTGTATGTGTTATAAACAGCTTTTCTGCAAAGATACTAAAAAGTTAATAGCTAAGAATGGTCAGTTGATAGTTTTTTCGTATTTTTGCAGAAATAAAAGAGCGGTGTACGGTAAAAGGGATACTCATCTTTTGTATTCTTGATGTTGGATATAGAAAACAAAGGACAAATGAAACAAATAAACTGGGGATTTATTGGATGTGGTGAAGTAACTGAGAAGAAATCAGGACCAGCCTTTAATGAGGTGATGGGGTCGCATGTCGTGGCCGTATTTAGCCGTAGTGAGATGAAGGCCCGTTCGTATGCTGAACGGCAGGGTATCCGTAAATGGTACACAGATGCACAAGCGTTGGTAGACGACCCTGACGTTAATGCCATCTATATTGCTACACCTCCTTCTGCCCACGCTACCTTCGCTATTATGGCAATGCGGGCTGGAAAACCTTGTTATATAGAGAAGCCTTTGGCCGCATCTTACGAAGATTGCGTACGTATTAACCGTGTGTCTGAACAGACGGGAATACCGTGCTTTGTTGCTTATTACCGTCGTTACCTACCTTATTTTTAAGAAGGTTAAAGAGATTAGGATAGTGGTGAATTGGGTAAGATACTTACTGTACAGGTGCGTTTTGCCGTCCCTCCGCGTGACTTAGACTATAAGCAGAATGAGCAACTGCCGTGGCGACTACAGTCGCATATCTCTGGTGGTGGCTATTTCTACGACCTTGCGCCTCACCAACTCGACCTACTTCAGAATATGTTTGGCGTTATTGTTAAAGCACATGGCTACACAGCGAATCGAGCAGGGCTTTATTCCCTTGAAGATACAGTCAATGCTGTGTATCGATTCGAGACAGGCTTGACCGGTAGTGGTGCTTGGTGCTTTGCTGCTCATGAGAGTGCACGAGAAGACCGTA
>BNJU01002277.1_pt1 | contig 32504 bp, 32 predicted proteins | sample 8539281 | NCBI WGS metagenome assembly BNJU01 (sample SAMD00202456, study PRJDB9452) | human saliva metagenome | isolation source: human saliva | place: Japan
TTAATATACTAATTAAACTAAATAGAAACTAAAAGATGATTGCCTAATACTAGACAATCATCTTTTTTTAAAAATGTAATTTTTTTAATGTATGGGTATTGCTTAATTATTGTTGCTGCCTGGCTGTAATAAAAAAATATGTACATACCTAACATAAGAAATTCAAAAAAATTGTATCATTTATAAAGCTACTTAAAAGTATTAGTCCCACAAAAATAGGATATCCCCAAAATGGAAAGCCGATATCATAAGCTCTTCTCATTCCAGTCATAAAAAAAGAATGTAAATCCATAAATTCCAAAAAGAATATCCCAAGATCAAGTATTTAATACCTTCAATAATATCTTTAGACTGCATTGCATAACTAAAAAAAGTTAATTAGTAAAACACAACACATAAATGAAAAAAAGCATTACCAAAAAAATAAAACAATCGGCCTAATGGCACTTTAGGATCTAAATATTTTATATGTTTAATTTTTTTCCCAATATCATTAATGCAATTGAAATCACAACACTTAAAGGAATCATTATATAAGCAAGCAATTTTTATTATTTCCATCTATTACACTCCATATAATGTTTTTCATGACAAGTAATACTATGGCAATTAAGATATTTATAATAAGCTGAGAATCAGCCGTAAGATTAGAAAATGTTAATAGTAAAAAAATCCGCCACTAACAATTAATAAACTAATAATAGCAAGAATTATTACAGTTTTTTTCTATACGATGATGTTCTTGATATTGCTTATATATTACATAGATTAAATAAATTAACCAAATCCATGGAATAAATTCAGGTTTCATCTTTCTACTCCGCGCTTTTTTTATATGTTTCTCTATCTTTATCTCTATCTGCTTCAGTCTTTTTTTATCTACAGTTTTTTATTGGCTGTACTAAGTTATTATATGCGTTTGTAGAAACTATATCATATACTTCACCAAGCCCCGCATTTGTACTAGTAAGTGCTAAATCTTTTTTTATTGGTTCATTTTTTTGAGATTCTCTTCTATAGAAATAAATATCTGAAGCCAACTTAATCCCAACTAGTTTATTAGCTTCATAACTATCAAATTCATCAAAAAAATTATAGCATTATTATGGAATTTCACTCGAATTTTATTAGCATATACCCCTAAGTCAACAGGTTTAAGTGCAGTATTTAAGCCTTCTCTCATAAATGTACCAAACTTATCAGAAATGGAACTTTTTAATTTCAGAAGAAAGTACAATACCAGATTCATCTAGCTTTTTACTCATCCATAATTTTTGATTGTGTCTCAGTATTATTAAGCATAGATGTTCTATTCCTACTAGATAAGTCATCATCAGAAAAAGGTTTATAATCTTCAAGATTCTCTGCATATATACGTTTAATTGTACCATCTTTTATTCTTTAAATCATAATAAACTGCTTTTTCTTGATACATCATATCCACTTAATTCTATATTTCTATCTTTTTAGTTCATCTGCATTATCTAGATTAGGACTTTTATATTCTGGTAAATTCTCAGTATTGCTTTTTAAATCTATCATCCAATATTTTATTAGCATTTAATCTTTCCATATATGAGCTACTTGACATACTCAATGTCGCAAAAGGCTTATATTGTTCCCCTTCATTTTCTATAACACTACTAATTTTTACTATCCAATAGTGTTTTTAGAATGTTCTTGATCTACTGCATATCCAATATAATCTACATAACCTTGTTCTTTTGTCGGTTGATGATTTGGGTTATAAGGGAGTAATTTATTAGGGTTTTGTGAATCATAATAGAATCTATAATAGGTATGCCCATTCGATATCCCTGTTGGTGTGTATCCATTTTCTTCAAGCCAAAGTCCGTAATTATTACTACGTTCATTAGAAGGAATCCCATCTAAATCTTTTACTTTAGGTCCCATATAAGTTTTGCCATTTTCTATATAATATGTAGTACCATCATCAGTGATGCCCGTAGGTTGCACACCTCTTTTAGCTAATGTAAATCCATAATTATCACTGGTAGGTGATGTATCTACATCTCCATCTCTATTATAGGTATAATCCGCAGCCTCTTTATACTCTTCTGTATCATAGTTACCAGATTTTACAGCGGATACAAGAGCTTCTCCGTTTTCTTGTGGAGAAGCAGGTAATGGCTCTGGGTGTAATTCAGCATTAGTTCTTTCTTCTTCTCCTTTTATACGAGATTGCCCCCACTGATTTCCAACTTCATAAATTTTTTCAGCTGCTTCATTTAATTTTTCTTTTATTTCCTCAGGAGAATAGCCCCAATTATGCTTAGCACCCATATGAGAAACATATGCCCCACTTTGTTTATTTTGCTCTAACAAGCCATTAGTAGCATAACCAAATACAAAAGCAATTTGCTGTAAATGCTCTGGATCTACATACTCTTTACCATCAGGTCCTTTAATTTTCCCTGACCATTTTTTGAATTGAGGCATCATAGCTTCAGATAGGCCTGCTGCATATACACCATCACTAAATTGTCCACCACCTAAATTTGCAGTAGTTCCACCAACTATAGCATGTAATGCAACCTTTCGAGGATCCCCATCTTTCCAACCTTCATGCTTAGCAATTTGATGGATTGCTTCGTTAGCATTAACACTAAATAGATGAGCTAATTGTTGCTTCTCTTCAATAGATTTTTTATCAAATATAGCTTGTAATTCATTAAGAGAATGTTCTATATCAGTATTAATAGTTTTTTTATATCTACCATTTGACCATTCTCTATAATTTTTTTCCATCACTAATTGCACTTTTTAGTTATAGAGGAGGATTTTTCCATGAGCGCCAACACCGCCTGTTGGAGTTAACCCAATATGCTTATAAATTTTTATCGAACTCTTTTTTTACTTTTTTTGTTTTACTACTACCAAAATTATTATATTGTAATCCATTATCTCTTACAGTATACTCAGCTTCATTTTTGGATATTTTTTAATATCTAAATGTCGTGTAGTCAATGAATTTTTTATCTTTATCAGCTTTACTAGATATAATACTACCTTTTAATGAAGTTGTATTACCAGTACTTATATTATAACCTTTATCCCCAGCAAAAATTCCGGCTTGGTCAGTAACAGATTTTAATTTACTGTCCATACGACCTACACTTCCACCTATACTACCAATAGTACCTTTAAATTTAGGTGATGTTGAAACTGAAAATCCTGCAGATTTGCTATGCTCCTTAAAGTTATCTATACTTTGCAAACTCTCAATCTTGAGATTATTACCAGTATTTACAACTACTCCTTTTCCACTAACTTTAGATCCAATAATTTCAGTATCTCGTTTTGCTTTGAGCTGTGCTAATTCTACAGCACGAATTGATGTTGGCTTATAAGTTATTTGATCAGTTACTCCATTCTGTTTAGCAAGGCTTCCACTTGCATCAAATCCTAACAAACTACCTGAAGTAAGGCTTAAACTCGCCCCTACACTCCAACCACTATGTTTATAATTATCTTTAGCTTGAAGCGTATTTTTACCTGCACTCAAGTTTATATCACTAGCAGAATTTATGTTTACTTCTTTAGCTAATATATCTTGACCAACTAAACTAACTCCTGATTTAGTTGTATTATTAGCCTCAATATTTACACTTCCATCACTTATAATTGTACCACCATTATACTTATGAATGTTCATTGACTGATTTTGATGTTGAGAGGTACTGCCAATAGATACAGATAAATTAATGGCATTATCAATATTCTTAGCTCCACGTTTATCTTTTCCATCCACCTTTTCTACTTTACCAGTCTCGGAATTTCTAATTTTTTCACCTTTTAGAGCTTCATCAACAGCATAGTACCCATCTTGGAATTGTTTACGTGCCTCATTTAGCTCTAATGCAGCTAATCGTTTATCATTACGAGCTCCAGCTTGTTTAATTATACGTGTTCCACTTGTAAGGGCACTAACGGCAGCACCGCCAAGCGAAACCGTAAGTCCAGATTTTTTATAGCTTTCATTATGTGACGCGGATGTATTATCAACATTTCCATCTAAAATGACATTAGATCCAGATAAGTTTACACCATTCTTACTCACAATATTACCACTAGTTAATTGTAAAGTATCATTAGACCGAATATTTATATTACCTTTTGTACTTGCAATAGTGCTACGAGCAGTAATTTCTTCGTGCTTACTATCATCAGAATTCATTCGTTCTTTGCCTATAGAGAATCCTATCCCTGCACCACCAAGTAACCCCGACTTTTTTTATGATGATAACTACTGTTGCTATCCACTACATGTTTATCTGCACCAATATTAATTTTTCCAACTGATTGTAAATCAACGTTATTTTCACCAATGATAGTTACAGACTTACCCTCTATGGAATTGGTTGCTTTAATATTAACTGTTTTACCACCTATATTAGAGCCAGATACTCTTTCTATATGTGAGTTATCTATTGCATCTATACTTTCACGTTTAGCAATACTTTTTCTTCCGTTCTTGTAAGCTATGATATTCTGTTGCAACATCTTTAGCAGTTTCAAAGTTAATACTATCAGCATTAATATTTACCGTATCTTTTGCCAATATATCAGAACCTTTTGACTTAATGTTCTGATTTGCTTTTAATATTAACTGATTTACCTTCAATACTGCTACCAACTGAATTAGTAAAGCTTGCATCCACATGAGTTTCAGTAGTTATAGAGTGTCCCCCACCTGACTTACCTTTATGATAGTGGTCTTCTTTTATATTTAAAGAAGCATCTTGTGTAGATAGTTCGATATTTCGTCCGGCATCAATGTCAATATTTTCCTTACCTTGAACTATTCCTGCATTCATAACTACATCTCTATTAGCATTTATACTGATACTTCCTTGACCATCTACAATACCTTGGTCTATTGTAGTTACAATCTCTTTTCTTTTTATTTTTTTATCATCCCAAACAATTTCATTATCACTTGAAATATACTTTTTTTGCCATTATTAATAACATCTCTATCAGCAGAGATTACTAATTGACCCGATGTACTATTTTGTTTAATATGTCCACCTTCATTTATGACATCCTGATTGGCATGAATTCTAACATTAGATTCACCTACAATTGTTCCACTTGTATTAACTACATCTGTATTAGCCACTATAGTTGTAGAGTTCGCTGAGATCAAACCTCCATTATTATGAATATTATTACCCATAATATTGGTATTATTATCAGCTATAATACTGCCACTATTATTTAGCTTATCAACAGTTAAATTAATAGACTCCCCTTGTACATTAGCTCCTCCATCAACCCTTTTTGTTTTAGGCGCCAAATATAATGTAGGCACTAAAACTGTTTCAGTTTTTCCATTTGGTAATACTACTGAATTGCTAACTAATAATACAACATCCTCTTTAAGGCTATTTTGTTCAGCTACTGTTAATTCACGACCTAAAGCTATAGATTGTGTTTTCGTAAGATTAATTCCTGCATCCATTAATTTGCGATATTGTTCTTCAGCAGTTAAGCCTGACTGCAATCTATTTTTCCCAGTTTGACGAAGAATTTCTTGCATCACTAATTGCTGTTCATAATAACCATCCCCTAAACGTTTTTGTACATTCATAGGATCTAATTTTAATCTATTTAACACATAATCAGAGGATAAAAAAGTTCGTCTATTTGTAAAGTTAGAATCTGTTTCCATAATATAAGAAGTATTAGGATTTTGAGAAATCTTACTTATAGAATTTAGTAATGAACTATCCTGTCCAATATTTGTTTTTGCTATTTAAATCGTTTGATTTAAATACTGATAGTGGTAATTTAGTATTTAATTCTGTAACTTTATGATATGGTGCAGTATCAATATTTGTAGAGTCTTTTTCCGCGATGATGATGTCTACTATAAGATACAGCAGTTCCGTCTTCAATTATATATTCTTTAGAAGATGGATTTGTCTGCTCAAGTTTTTCTATTTTACCTGTTAATTCCCCTGCTGAACTAATTTGACTACTATCATTTTTGACGTAATCGGCAGTAACTTCTAAGTCACCGCCAGAAATAATTCGGGCGGGCTTAGATATATCAACTACATCCTTGTATTTAGTTCTTGTGTAATTATAACGAACCCAATCATCTTTACTATCTTTTTTAGCATAGAATTGTAGGTTTTCATCCTTAACAACTACTTGATCAACATCATCAGTTAATTCATTAGGACGATATATTTTAGGGATCCTTAATCGTAAATTTTTTTCACCAGGATAATCATTAACAGTAACTTCATCCTTAATAGTCTCTACTTCGCCAACTTGAACTCGTTTTTAAAGTAACTCCACCATTTAAATTATTGATTTCCTTTGCAGTTATTTTTTCCCTCCAGTTCCCGCCTCTATGGTTGAACCAATATTTGTAATACTATCTATTTTTTTCCTGATATAATACCATCATAAGATATATTACGACCAATTTGTAATTTACCATCAGTTTTTATTACACTACCATTAGTATTAGAAAGAGTTTGTCCTGCAATAGATAAACTGTTCTGAGCTAAGATAATAGGATTTTTATCTGTTGCTTTGTTACCATTCTGTGATAATGATTCGACTACAAAAGTTGCATTATCAGCATAAAATTTAGCTTCACCTGATTGATCAAAACTCTTAGATTCAATGTGTGCATCAGATGAAGTAATAGTTCCCATGTTTTGTACTTTACCGTTAACATTTAAAGATAACCTATCACTCGCCGAAACTATACCTTTATTATTAACACCTAAGCCATCATTAGTTCCAACTAAATAAATGCTATTTGCATACATCCCCCCAATTTTAGCAACGTCTAAACCTACTTTATTAGACTCATTATTTTTAGTAACATTTATTACCTTACCATCACTATTTACATTTACGGTATTTTGTCCGGAAACCATCTGAAGATCATTGGCCCATAATTCACCATTTACTTTAATAGCTTCTGCTAAAATATCAGTTCTAGCAGTTTTAGATGTATTAAGACCTTTAGAATCAATTTGTATAGTACCTTGATTTATTTTATAGGTGGATATAGTACCATTATCTATAATTGGTTTACCTGTAGTTAATGTAGCAGCATTAGTATTAATAAATGTACCATTATTAATAGATATTCCATTAGGGTTAGCGATTATAACATGAGCCTTATTTCCTGCAACTTCAAGAGCTCCATTCATAGCTGTAGAGTTAGTTCCAGTTACTTCATTCAATATTGTTTTTAGCAGTGGGACCAACTAAATTAGGATTTCCCATAATATAACCAGCTAACTCAGTAGATACTGGACGATTAGCATTATTTAAAATTAAACCATTATTATTTATACTAAAAGAATCATATTGGTTATGAGATAAACCTTTATCATTCGGTGTATTAATATTAACAATAGATGTCCCATTACTTGCTACATCCATTTTAGGTCCTAATCGGCTTGAATTTGGAACCACTGGATTTGCCATCGCTAATGGAATCAAGGACTTGTATTTGTTATTAATAATGCTACTAATAATGATGATGCTGCATATTGTTTTGTATTCATCAATCTCTCTAGACTTATTATTTATATATATGACTCTCAACTTATATAGTTTTTTTATTTATGACTTTAATTAAGTCTTATTTAATTAATAGAAATTTCTAAAACTGATACCCAGCTCTAAATGCCCAAACACGTGTATCGGTCGTAAAACCTGCTGGTTTTTTTAACGGTGTTCTAATGAAATATCATAATTAAATGTATTCTTGATATTACCACGTAAACCCAACACACCACCTATTAAAGTATTACCGATTTGAGTTTCTGTAGATGGTCCCCATACATGACCAACATCTATGCCAATATATGGTACTATACTCTGATTTTTAAATGGTAATGACCATTCATTTTGTATATAGTATCCTGAATCTCCACGTAATGTCTCTTCTCCACTAAAGCCACGAACAGAATATCTGCCACCAATACTAAATTGATCCGTTCCAAATAAACGTTTATCTGTAAACTGACTTCTGAATCGCATAGTATATGAACCTTGTTTGTGACCTATATTGATTCTGCTTTGTATTTGCCCCTCAATACCTGCCATTTTATAAAGAGTTGTTGGATTAGTAGCTACGCCCTCCCAGTTATGAACTTTAGCCCCTAGCCCCTTTATCCCTTGTCGGTAGAATAAATAAATATCTGATACAGTATTTCCACTATATTGACGGTGAGATAATCCTAACTCTACAGATGACGTATGTTGCTCTTGAACACCAATTTCTACATCCTCTAAATAACTATGACGAGATTTATGAGTAAATTTAGCTACCGCAGATGTTTTACTTCGACTGGTTCGATTCAATAAATGCTCCACAGATAGTTCCGTTCCTCTTGTTATACCAGATGATGTAAAAGCATTTGGCATAAAAACTAATTGTTCATATTTATATTTATACGTTGATAATCGATATGTTTGATTGCCATTTGGAATAGTATAACTAAATGCATATTGTTTAGAATCTTGTCCATTATTATTATCTAAGTTTTTTGTAAAGCTAGTTGTTAAGGTATCATTCAATCCTATAAGTTGACTAAAAGATAAGTAGGTTGTACCTTGATATTTTCCAGTTGATTTGTAACCTGAATTATCAAGCATTATCGAGCCATGCACAAAACCTTTTTGCGTAACTGTTAATTTAACAATAGAATGTAAAGGTTTATACCCTGGTTCAATATCCATCTTAATATCCTGACCTGGTACACTGCGCATTTGATCAATTCCCTGTTCTAATGCTTGTCTACGAAGAATATTGCCAGGACGAATTGGAAATGCACTTCTCCAATTAGATCTTGCTTTTGAATTAGTTAATACTATATCTTCAACATAGCCTGGTAAAATTTCAAGAATTAATGTACCAGACTGTAAGTCTTGGTTAGGTATAATAACTTGACTCGTTATATATCCATCAGATAATATCTGCTCTTGTAAATGTCTTTGTAAAAAGAAAGCCCTTCTTTCCCTACTTTTTTGATGTTCATATACAGATAACCTTTTTTATATTTCTTAAAACTTGGTTCGGATGAATTAACAATAATCTTATCAATTTTAAACGAAACAGTTTCTTTAGGTAAAATTGTTACTGTAGAGTCATTTAATTTATCATATTCTGATTTTTTTGACGCGACAAAGCGGCTCCAGCCATTGGTGCTTCTGCGCGTTGACGCAATAAAGCATCGGCTCGAGCCGCTTCCTGTTGTTCATATGGGGACGAAATATTAGTAGCATAAATAGAACTACTTAAAGAGCTAATAATTAAAGTACTAGCTAAAATCTGGTACACTTTTCTTCATAATCCCTCTCCTTTCAAATATACAGAGAAATTATAAACCAAAAAAAATATTTTTGTAAACAAACGTTAAATAATTTCACGAATTCTTTAAACTTTGAATTCCAATTATATTAACTGTTTTTAATGATGTTTTTTTGAAGAAAATATTAAAAAGCGAAAAGAACTGATATATTGTTCTTTCGCTTTTAGCTATTAATTATCTAATTTTTCCTATATATATCTAAAAAAAGTTTTTTTCAGCACTCGACCCGTTAGTCCCCATATGGTGTATTGTTCATAGGGATAGAAATAGACGGAGTAGTTTTGTCTGATTTTCCAATCGATATTGTAGCCTTCTAATAGATGAAATGGAAAATCTTTCAATGGTCTTGTAGCTATATCTAGATGACCTACGGTAGGTTCCATATTTAGCAGATATTGTAAAGGTACGGTAAATACTTCTCCCACTTCATCAGGATTTGGTTTTAAATCGCTTGTATGTAATCGTACCGCTACAGCATAGAGTTTGACACCAATGGCAGATACTAAACAGTCTAAGTTACCAAGTAGTTCTATTTTGTCTAAATCTATACCTAGTTCTTCAGAGCATTCACGCATGGCAGCATGGGCACTGCTTTTATCATTAGGCTCACAGTGGCCACCAGGAAAGCTAATTTCACCAGGTTGACGACGTAGCTTATTGCTGCGCACAGTAAAGACTATGTGATCTTCCCCATCGATTTCTAGTAATGGTACTGCTACGGCCGCAGTTATAACATCAATATCGGTAAGAACAGTATGTTCTCGTTTTTCTAGGAAATTAGATAGTTTCTTGTCCATATATAGTCCTCTTACTTTATAGTAAAATGTATACGATATGTGTATAAATGTTTTATGTATCAAATTTGTATTTTATATTTATCTTATACATTTATCCTTTATATTCATTATACATTAACTTGTACGTAAATTTTGAAGTTACTATTAATAGATACAATAGAGAAAAAGTCTTATAAAGAAAATAGACAGAAAAAACTGTGACGAGGTTCTGCACCCCATCACAGTTTTATATTAGTTAAATTTAATTTTTACAAATTTACGTTTGCCTACTTGAACGATCATGCCCTCTTCAAGAGTAAGGTTTTCTTCTGTATATTTTTCGCCATTTACTTTGAAAGCACCTGCTTTAATAGAGCGACGTGCTTCACCATTAGAGGCAGTTAAACCAGCATCTGTACAGAATTGTGGTACAAAGATTGGTTCAGTTGGCGCATCCATAGCATACTCAGGAATGTCTGTAGGCAACGCGCGTTGTTGGAATACGCGTTTGAATTCTTCTTCCGCTTCGAGAGCAGCTTCTTCGCCATGGTATAAGCGTACGATAGTACGAGCCAATAGCATTTTAGCATCACGTGGATGTAATTCACCACTTTCAAGACGTTTCGACATATCGTCTTGCTCTTCAATAGACATATCTGTTACGAGCATGAAGTAGCGCAGCATCAATTCATCAGGAATGGACATTGCTTTACCGTACATTTCTTTTGGCTCTTCATCGATACCGATGTAGTTACCTAAAGACTTACTCATTTTTTGAACGCCATCAAGGCCTTCCAATAATGGCATTGTAATAACTACTTGTGGTTCTTGACCTTCTAACTCTTGTAAATGACGGCCCATTAACAAGTTGAAAGTTTGGTCCGTACCACCAAATTCTACATCAGCCTGTAATGCTACGGAGTCATGACCTTGCATCAATGGATACATGAATTCATGTACGCCGATAGGACGACCTTCTTTGAAACGCTTACTAAAATCATCGCGTTCCATCATACGTGCTACAGTGTAAGAACTTGCTAAACGTAGTACATCAGCAAAGTTCATAGATTCTAGCCATTCACTATTATCGCGGACGATTGTTTTTTCAGGATCTAATACTTTGAAAATTTGTGTTTTATACGTTTCAGCATTCTTCAATACTTCTTCTTTTGTAAGTGGTGGACGAGTTACACTTTTACCAGTTGGATCACCAATACGTGCTGTAAAACCGCCGATAACGATCACTACTTGATGGCCGAATTCTTGGAATAAGCGTAGCTTACGAAGCGGTACTGTATGACCTAAATGAATATCTGGAGCCGTTGGGTCCAAACCTAGCTTTATAACTAGCGGTTTATTTTCCTTAATGGATTTCTCTATTTTTTTTACAAGATCTTGTTCGTTAATTAAATCTGCTACGCCGTGTTTAATTTGGCGCACTTGTTCTTGAGCACTAATCATGATAATCCTCCTAGAAATACTATTTATCTAGTATACCATTATCTAAAAACTTTCACAATTATATATATAGTATTGGTTTTAAGCCATTTATGATATAATATTTATAACTGCGTAATAGAATTTACGTTATATTTACTAAAAGAAAAAAGAGGTGACTCTATGAGTAGTAACTCAAATTCGAGATCCAATCGCCGGTCAAATGGCAATGGTTCTACACCGAAGAAAACGAGTCCTAAGCGTCTATTTTGGATTTGTGCTCTTCTCTTTATACTCATCGTAACCGGTGGTGGCTGTGGATTCATAAGTGCCACGTTATCTAATCTACCAGATGTATCTAATGTACGACCTTCTGCATCGTCTCAAATTTATGACGTGCACGGCAATCTCATTACGACGGTTCATTCCTCAGAAAATCGATTGCCAATTCCATTAAAGGATGTGCCAAAAGATTTACAGAACGCCTTTGTAGCTACAGAGGACTCTCGTTTCTATACACATCATGGTATCGATCCAATTGGTATCTTGCGTGCTATATGGGTAAACATCGTACATAGCGGCGTATCTGAAGGTGGTTCCACAATCACTCAACAGTTAGCTCGTAATGCGTTCCTATCACAAGATAGAACATTTAAACGTAAAATTTCTGAAGCCTTATTAGCACTTAAAATTGAACAGCATTACACAAAGGATGAAATCCTTGAAATGTACATGAACCAAATTTACTTGGTCAAGGTGCTTACGGTGTACAATCTGCATCTCACGTATACTTCGGTAAAGATGCCAGTCAATTGACACTTGCTCAAGCAGCTCTCATCGCTGGTTTACCTCAAAGTCCTAACTACTACTCCCCATTCAACGATTTGGAAGCTAGTAAAAAACGTCAAGCAGTCGTGTTAGGCCAAATGGTAAAATACGGTTATATTACACAAGAGCAAGCTGATGAAGCTCGCCAAGCAGATTTAGGCTTAGTGGCTAAACAAGAACAAACCCACGAAAAATCTAATGCATCTTACTTCATCAATTACGTAATTGCTCAAGTTTCTGAGAAATATGGCGATGATGCAATCTATAAAGATGGTTTGAAAATCTATACAACTCTCGATATGGATGCTCAAAATGCTGCAGTTGCAGCGATGCAAAACTTACCAGACTTCTATACTGATAAAAATGGTTTGCACCAACCGCAAGGTGCTATCGTAGCAATGAACCCTCATAATGGTTACATCGTAGCCATGGTAGGCGGTCGCGGTGATGACGCTTTCAACCGTGCTACACAAGCAGAACGTCAACCAGGTTCCGCTATGAAACCATTTGTATATTTAGCAGCTATTCAATCTGGTAAAACTCCTGGTTCTATCGTAGATGACAGCCCTGTTACATTTGGTAGCTGGAGCCCTAAAAACTATGAAAACGACTTCGTAGGTAATATTACATACCGCTACGCATTACAACATTCTCGTAACGTAGCTGCCGTAAAAGTTGCTGATGAAGTAGGCATGTCTAAGATTATTAAACTTGCTAAAGAAATGGGTATCACTACTCTAACTGATCAAGATTACAACTTGTCTACAGCACTTGGTGGTTTAACACATGGTGTTACTCCTCTTGAAATGGTACAAGCTTATGGCGTTCTAGCTAATGGCGGTATCAAAGTTCAACCTACGGCAATCCTTAAAATTGTTGATCGCAACGGTCAAGTGGTGGAGGAACACTCCATCCAAGAAAAACGCGTTGTAGACGAAAAAGATGCAGCAATCATTACAAATATGCTAGAATCCGTTATAAATGGCGGTACTGGTGGTAATGCCGCAATCGGTCGTCCTGCAGCAGGCAAAACTGGTACAACAGATGATTCCAAGGATGCTTGGTTCGTTGGTTACACGCCTGATTTAGTAGCTGCCGTTTGGATTGGTGATGACTATGGCTCGGAAACATTACGAGGCATCACCGGTGGTGACACACCTGCTATTATGTGGGGCCAATTCATGGCAAATGCGCTTGCCAATACCCCTGCTTCTGATTTCCCTGTTCCTTCTAGTGCTCAATCAGCAATCGCTGAAGGTTATTTCAATCCTGTGAAAGTACAACCTAAAAAAGACGACAAAAAGGACGATAAAGCAGATAAAAAGACGACAAAGATAAACAAAAAGATGAAAAAGTAAAAGAAGAAGATCGATCTTCTAAGGAAGAAGTATCTGAACCAAAATCTAATTCATCGAAAAACAAAAAATCTAAAAAAGACCGTTAATACTAATAGCGACATCTAAAAAGGTAGTAAGTTCTTTTGAACTTACTACCTTTTTATTCCATATTCAAATACCATTCTAAATATGATCTTTATTATTATATTGTACAAGTGACTTATTTGTTACTTAAGCACTACGTTGGTAGCCCCTGCACCACCTTCATCATAGCCTGCTGTTTCAAAGTGGGCTACATGAGGCAAGGTACGCAAATATTGGTGAACGCCTTCACGCAATGCACCTGTTCCCTTACCATGAATGATACGCACTTGGTTTACACCACCTAACAAGGCTTGATCGATAAATCTTCCGACAGATACAGTTGCTTCATCTACTGTTTGACCAAGGATGTTAATTTCTGTACGCACCTCTTTTTGACGTTGTACAGCAGAACCACCCATACGTTTTCGTGTCTTAGGCATAGCTGCTTTTTGTTCACGTTCTAATTTATTGCCCTCTTCACGTGTGGTAGATTGCAATTCATTAACCTTAACTGTTGCAGTTAAGCCATTAATGTCTACATTTACACGATTACCCTTCATAGATAATACGGTACCTAAAGAACGTAAGGTCGTTACGAATACAACTTGTCCAACCTTAACTTCATCCGCAGTTAAGGTCTTACGATCATCATCGACTGGTGCATCTGGCACATGAACATTAGAGATGCCTTTACGCGCCACATTGATAGCAGACTGACGTTTATCCTTATTCGTTTCAGAGAATTGCGACTTCAATTGCTTGATAATCGCTTCCCCTTCAACACGTAAACTGCGCTTCATAGCTTCAGCATCAGCTTGAGCTTTAGCTAAGATTTGTTTGCGTTTTTCGTTAAACTGTTTCTTCTCCTTCTCTAACTGGCCACGCATACGACGTGTTTCATCCAGCTCTTTTTTTAAGGCTCTTTCACGTTCAGACGCTTACGAAGTTGTTCATTCAAATCCGAAAGAACCTCTTCCATTTCATGGTTACCAAATTGAGATTTATATTCTGCCGCACGGGTTACGATATCTTTTGGCAAGCCTAGACGGGCCGCAATGCTCAATGCATGGCTACTACCTGCTACACCGATATGAAGTCGATATGTTGGTTTTAAGGTGCGCTCATCAAACTCTACATGGCCATTTTCAATACCTTCCGTATGGTACGCATAATTTTTAAGCTCATTATAATGAGTACTTACCATCATAAGAGCGCCCTTTTTACGGAAGAATTCAAGGATAGATACCGCTAATGCACTACCTTCCTCTGGATCAGTACCAGAACCAAGCTCATCTAGTAATACCAAATCATTAGGACCACAATGTTTAATGATGGAAATTACTTGCGTCATATGAGCAGAGAACGTACTAAGGCTAGCCTCAATACTTTGTTCATCCCCAATGTCGGCAAAGATATTATGGAATACTGGTAGCATTGAGCCGTGATCAGCAGGGATAAATAGACCACATTGGTTCATTAAACTCAATAACCCTAATGTTTTAAGGGAAACTGTTTTACCACCTGTATTAGAACCAGTAATTAATAGAATACGATATGATGTGCCTAATAAAATGTTGGTAGGCACTACCACATTCGGCGGAATTAATGGATGCCGAGCTCTCATGAGATTGACAGTTCTATCTGTGCTCATGATGGCCGGTACACCCTTATAAGAAATAGCAAGGCTCGCCTTACCATATACAAATTCGATATGGGATACCTTTTCACAAGCATCCATCAAATCATTACTATGTTGTTTTACAAGGGCAGACAATTCACGGTAAATGCGCAATACCTCTTGCTCTTCACCAATCAAAGCCTCTTGTAATTCATTATTTAGATTCACCAAACGCATCGGTTCAATATAGAGTGTTTGACCCGTTGCAGAACGGTCGTGAATAAGACCATCAAAATATTGGCGATATTCCTGTTTAACAGGGATTACATAGCGATTGTTACGCTGTGTAATAATTGTTTCTTGGAAATACTTCTGATTATCTTTGTCGTGTAAGATAGCTTGAATATCATTTTTAATCTTTTCCCGAGTTTTAATAATCGTATTTCTTAGGCTCGCCAACTTAGGAGATGCTGTATCAAGCAATTCCCCCTTATCATCAAAGACACGTTTAAAACGGTTTTCAATGCGATCTGTATTTGGCATATCCTGTACCCATAAGGATAGCAATGGATACTCCATATATTTCGTTCTAAAGAACTTTGTCATCCGCTTATAGGCACCAATGGTTAAGTAAATATCCCATAGTGCTTCACGAGTAAGAACAAAGTCTTTGCGACTTTTTTTACAAGACTCACGAATATCTCGTGTGCCACCTAGCGGTTGTTCTACCTCTGTTTGCAATGACCGCATTGCCTCTGCCGTTTCATCAAGATGCTCTTGAATTTGTTTCCCATCAATCATAGGCTCAATATTCATAGCCAATTCTTTAGCTATAGCAGAGCTACAATGCTGTTGTAATTGTTCTTTTATATGGTGAAAGTCTAATACATCTTCGTTAAACAATGTACTACCTCTTTATAAAATACCTCTAAAATAGTGGCCCCTTGTAATAGGCGTATCATCCTTGCCTACACTTTTAGGAGGAGCCTCTTTTGTTCCATTTTGAATGGATACATAATCTGCTACAATGGTACGCAACCTCTTTGGATCCATATGACGTCCATCGATGCGCAAAATATGTAGCCCTTTTCGATGTAACTCTGGCACGTAAGCACGCATGTCCATTTCATGACTATTCATAATATGCATACGGCAATATGGATCTGTGCGAAGCGGGAATACTTCCCCTTTACGATCCTTTAATGCGTAATCTTCTGATACGCACGGCATTGGACAGTTTTCCTTTTTACCAGTCCCTACAAAGCTAGCGATGGCACAGTATTCAGAAATCATCATTTCCGTATACCCATGAACCATAACCTCTAATGGCAAATTAGTAGATTTTTGTAAGCTTACGAGTTGCGTCAATGTTAACTCTAAGGATGGTGCTACGCTACTCATATGTAAATCTTCCCATACTTGTAAGGCGGAGCCATTAAATATGTTAAGACCTGTATCGGCTTCAATAGCACCTGTATACCCTAAGTCACGAAGCCATAATAACGCTTGAGGGACGTGAATAGAAATACTATCTGGTTTCGCCTCAACTATGGCCTTAAGGGTATTCATATACGCCTTTACTTCATCATCTTTCACAACCCGAGGGGTAGCAAATACACAAAGTACATTATGGTCTTTGCAAAGCTTAGCTACCTGCTCGTAGATGCTAAGTTCATAAGGCTTACGTTGTAAACGGTCACCACCGAAGATAATCTTCTTAGCACCCCCTTCAATAGCTGCTTTCACAGCCTCTAGCTCATCAACGCGAGCACTCACCATAGGCTCAGAATATTGAACCTTACCCTTAGCAACCATAGATGACATATCTTGAGGCTCTGCAGCCAGCTCAGCCCAAGACGTTTCATGGTCTGTAATCAACAAGTTTTCTAGTGCTTCTACAGCATCGCGGCGCAATGCATTTAATACACTAGCTGGCCACATATAAGGCCCGTCAGGAATAGACATAGATCCTAAGGTAAATAATGTATTCCCTAATCTACCTACTTGGTCTGTAACCTTCTCTAATGTAGTCGGTTTATTATTCGCATAAACTGGTTCAAACTCACTAGATACTGTCACAGTACGACCATCATTTAATACAAAGGTAAGGTCTGTGCAAGGCTTTTCTCGGTCTGTATTAATAGATAAGTATCCATGTACCTCTAATTTAGCACTGAAATCTTGTAGACCTCTCTGCTTTTGAGCTTTAGGTGGTGATGCAAGGAATACTTGTCCCGCTGCAAAGCCTTCATCGGGCTTACCTACAAAATGTTTATCATCAAGGGCAGACCAGTTCTGATCAATCTGATAGTACGTAATGCTACCAGAGGCTTGTATAACCTTTAAAAGTGAGCCTTTTTCAATAGCTTCCGTTAAGTATAAATGAACTTGTCCTTTTTTAACCTCTGCCTTACCAATTGGTTTACCTTGATTATTTGGAGCCACCACGGTCATCATGGATTTCCCTACATGGTCTGTTAAGTAATCTGTAGAGAAGCCACGATTAAACCCAGACGCCAATGCCTTAGCATCAGAGGAATCCATATGAGCCGTATCTAAAATATGGCGATAGGTCCCAATAACTTGGCGTACATAGGAAACCTTCTTCATACGCCCTTCTACCTTAAAGGATTTTACGCCAGCTGCTACGAGCTCATTCATATGCTCACTATAGTTAAGATCTTTAGGGCTCAATAAATAAGCTTCGTGTTTAGGTAATAAACTAGTCCCCGATGAATCTAATAATTCATAAGGTAAACGACAAGGTTGTGCGCAAGCACCACGGTTACCACTACGACCACCGATGAAGGAACTCATCAAGCATTGGCCAGAATAGCATACGCATAAGGCGCCATGTACAAAGACTTCAATTTCAGCTGTACAGTTCTTACAAATATGTACGATTTCAGGGAGGCTCAATTCACGAGCCAATACAACACGGGTAAAACCGAGGCTTTCATAAAAACGAACTGCATCAAGCGTAGCCGCCGTCATTTGCGTACTACCATGTAAATGCAATTTGGGAGCCACTCGTTGTGCCAATTTAGCAACAGCTAAGTCTTGAACGATAATAGCATCCACACCAATTCGTTCTAAATCCTTTAAATACGCCTCAAGAGCGGTTAGTTCAGAGTCACCTATGAGGATGTTTACTGTTACATATACAGATACATCTAGAATGTGGGCCAATCGAATAGCCTCAGCCAATTCTTCAATACCAAAGTTTGCTGCATGAGCACGGGCATTAAAGCCTTTACCACCGAGGTAAATCGCATCCGCTCCAGATTCTAAAGCGGCCATAAAGTTTTCCATCGTACCGGCAGGAGCCAATAATTCCATGGACAATCCTTTCTACCTAACTAAAGGTATAACTATAGTACTAAAAGGGTTTACCATACGGTAAACCCTTTCAATATACTGCTTGAGATTAACGTAATCTGCAGTTAATTTCTGCTAATGCATCGATAATAGCTTGAATATTACCGTCAATGTCTTCATCGTTCAACGTGCCCTCCATAGAACGGAATTGTAAGTTGTACGCAAGACTGCGGTAACCATCTTCGATATGTTCACCTTCGTAAACGTCGAAGATAGATGCATTTTCTAAATATTCACCACCATGCTCTTTGATGATGGATAAAATTTCGTCACTAGCAACGGACACAGGTGCTACGATAGCAAGGTCACGGCTAGTACCTGGGAATTTACTGAAAGATGTATAGCGGAACGCTGGAATCGTTAAGGATAATACGGCTTCCAAATCGATTTCAAACATATATACTTGCCAGGCAAGTCAAAGTTTTTGCTCACTTGTGGATGTAATTCACCGTATTGAGCAATCATTTTGCCATCAACTACGTATTGAGCACTTACACCTGGATGGAAGTATGGTTCTGTACCGCGATTGATTTCGTAGCCTGTAACACCAAGTTCAGATAACAACGCATCTACAATACCTTTTACATCATAGAAGTCAGTTGTGCGTTCAGGTTGATTCCAAGCTGCTTGATTTACCTTGCCCATCAAGATACCACAAGCCATAGGGCACTCATGAGGTACTTCTGTTAAAGGCAACGCTTTTGGTTCATATACATTAGCTGTTTCAAACAACCAAAGATCCTTATTTTGTTGCGCAATATTGCGTTTAGCTGCTTCAATAACAGCTGGTACCAATGTAGTACGCATATAAGGGAACTCTTCAGAAATAGGATTCAAAATTGGAATGGCAGTATAACGGCTATCCCCTTCAGGAAGCATCATATTTGTAAGACCATCTTTATGCATAAAGCTAAAGGTAATGATTTGAGTCATACCAAGTTTAGCCAATGCATGTGTTACCTGTTTAGTAAGAGCTTTTTTAGGAGTCATACCACCAGAGGATAATACGGCTACAGGAATTGTAGGCGCGATATTATCGTAGTTATAAATACGAGCTACCTCTTCAGCAATATCAGGCATTACTGTTACGTCGCCGCGCCATGTTGGAACGAGGGCAGATAATGTATCCCCTTCTTCTGTTACAACGAATTCAAGGGCAGTCAAAATGCGAACCATTTCGTCTTTTTCAATATTTGTACCCAAGTAATCGTTGATTTGTTCCGCTGTGAAAGTTACAGTATGTTGTTCCACTGGATTTTTATATACATCGATAACGCCTACATCGACTTTACAAGTAGGGCAGATTTGTTGTAATAATTGAGCTGCTCTGTCGATAGCATAAGCTGTGTATTTATGATTTACACCACGTTCAAAACGACCAGATGCTTCAGAACGCATACCAAGAGCTTTAGCTGTACGGCGAATGGATGGACCGTTGAATACGGCAGCTTCGAAGAGAACTGTAGTCGTTTCATTTGTTACTTCGCTATCGAATCCACCCATGATACCTGCTACGCCTACAGGACGCTCTGCATCGGCAATGATCAGCATGGAATCATTTAATTCCCGTTCAGAACCATCAAGTGTTACTAGCACTTCGCCATTTTTGGCGCGTCTTGCCACTAATGTATGACCTTTTACATGGTCATAGTCATATGCATGCATAGGTTGTCCTAGCTCTAACATAACATAGTTAGTAACGTCTACTACATTATTGATAGGACGAATGCCGCTGTTGCGCAAACGGTTTTGCATCCACAATGGGGATGGTTCAACCTTAACATCAGTAACTACGCGAGCAGTGAAACGAGTACAAAGATCATCTGCCTCAATTTCTACAGATGCTTTGCCTTCAATAGACTCACCATTTTCGTTTACCATGATAACTGGGAATAAGGCTTTTTGATTTGTCATCATGCCAAATTCGCGAGATAAACCAACCATGGAGAAGCAGTCTGCACGGTTCGCAGTGAGTTCGAATTCATATACAGTATCGTTCATGCCCAATACGTCTTTTACATCGAGACCAATTGGAGTATTTTCAGGGAAAATGTAAATACCTTGCGCTTCCTCTGGTAACACTAAATCACTAGAGATACCGAATTCTGCTACGGAACAGAACATGCCTTCAGAAGCTACACCGCGCAATTTACCTTTTTTAATTTCTGTGCCATCTGCTAAGCGAGATTTATGGTACGCTACAGGCACAATTTGACCTACTGCAACATTAGTAGCAGCCGTTACGATTTGCTTAGTAACAGGCTCACCTTCTTCAGTAAGACATTCTACTTGGCATACTTGTAATTTATCTGCATCTGGATGTTTCGTAATTTCTACGATTTTACCAGTATAAATTTTCTTAATGCCATTATCCATAGGAATGACATCTTCTACAGGAATACCAGCTTGTGTTAATTCATCGGCCAATTCTTGAGCAGGACGATTCATATCCACAGGCACGTATTCATTCATCCACTGTAAGCTTGCTTTCATGAGTTCCTCCTAAAATTGTTCCAAGAATCGTACATCATCTTCAAAGAATAGACGTAAATCGTTAATACCGTATAACAGCATTGCAATACGTTCTACGCCCATACCAAGGCAAAGCCTTTAACCTTTTCAGGATCGTACCCATTAATGCGCAATACGTCAGGATGAACCATGCCGCAGCCTAAGATTTCAAGCCAACCTGTATGAGAGCATACACGACAACCATCACCACCACACATTACACAAGAAATATCTACCTCTGCAGATGGTTCTGTGAATGGGAAGAAGCTCGTGCGGAAACGCACCTTAGTTTCATCACCATACATGTGACGCAAGAAGGACTCTAATGTACCTTTCAAATCAGCAAATGTAATGTGCTCGTTGATGATGAGACCTTCCACTTGATGGAATACTGGGGAATGTGTCGCATCATAGTCCCAACGATAAACCTTACCAGGCGCAATCATACGAATTGGGCTGTTAGGCTCATGACGTTGCATAGTACGAGCTTGTACTGGAGATGTATGTGTACGTAACAAGAAGTTTTCTGTAATATAGAAGGAATCTTGCATATCGCGTGCTGGATGATCTTTAGGCAAGTTTAAGCATTCGAAGTTAAAGTAATCCTGTTCAATTTCTGGCCCCTCTTCAACGGTATAACCCATTTTCATAAAGAAGTCTTCAATCATTTCATTAACCTTTGTTAATGGATGAATATGGCCAGTTTTTGGTACACGACCAGGCAATGTAATATCGATGCGTTCTTGTTCTAAACGAGCGTTTAACTCTGCCGTTTCCATACGAACTTTAATCGTATCAATTTCGGCTTCTAATGCTTCACGAACAGCATTAACGAGGGCGCCAGCCTTCGGGCGTTCTTCTGGAGATAATTTACCAAGACCTTTTAGTAATGCCGTTACCTCACCTTTTTTTAACCTAAATATTTAACGCGTATATCTTGCAGTGATTGTATATCTGTCAACCCTTTAATCGCATCAAGAGCTTCAGCCTTAATCCGTTGTAATTCTTCTTTCATTAAAGCATCCTCCTATATTTAAAAGTCTAAACTATATTATACCAAATCAGGGTTGTCTTCTTCAATAAAAACGCCATGGTAATTCAGGTAATGACTTCTCTTCTAGTACAAAAAAATGTACCACGTGCCAAGTGAACAAGTTCACCTAATTCATTATAGATACGTGCTGTAGCAACCATAGTTGTTTTTACCATTATGCTCTACATTGGCTACACCGCGCAATACAGTACCACCCTTAACGGATTTTACATAGTTACCATTAAGATCAATAGTGCTAACAGATTTGCCCAATGTGAAACAAGCGGTCCCCATTACACTATCTGCTAAACCAATACAAACGGCACCATGTAAATCCCCTCGAAAATTACAATACTCTGTATCATTTGTTTGTAAGGTCATTTCTGCATGACCTGCTTCAACTGCTGTAACTTCTGAATCTTTCACCCAAGAAAATTGATTTTGAGCTCGTAATTCGTTGAAATATTCTAATAATGTTGTAGCCATCTGTTTCTCCAATCAATATACTTACACATCCCATGGATATTTTATATAAAACTTACAAAAATAGTGCGTTACATCATACATATTGTATCATGCAACGCACCATATGCGAACAACTCTATCTAATTATATGACATGTTCTTAACAAATCACTATGCCAAGTTCAAAACTATTCATAATGTAATGCATCGATTGGATTAAGTTTTGCTGCTTTACGAGCAGGATAAATACCAAATACCAAACCGATTGCCACGGAGAAGGCGAAGGACATTACGATGGTTGGAATAGAAATAACAGTACTCATCCCCGAGGCCATACCAATTAACTTAGAAGACCCAACGCCGAGAATAATACCTATGATACCACCCATCAAACTGATTACAATAGCTTCGATAAGGAACTGTGTGACAATGACATTATAAGTTGCACCTAATGCTTTACGCACACCGATTTCTCGAGTCCGTTCAGTAACGGATACAAGCATGATATTCATAATACCGATACCACCAACTACGAGAGAAATAGCCGCTACTGCACCTAGGAACAATGTCAATGTCCCCGTTGTTTCTTCCATAGTTTCCATAATGGAGTTCATATTTTGAATGTTAAAGTCATCAAGATTTGTATCTTTGATACCATGTCGTACACGTAATAAGTTTTCAATATCGGACTGCAAGCGATCGATACCATTTTCATCTTTGCCTACCACATATATCATTCGTAAATAATCAATGCCGTCTACCCGTTCCATAGCTGTTGTGTAAGGAATAATCACCATGTCATCTTGGTCATTACCCATAGCGCCACTACCTTTACTATTGAGTACCCCAATAATGCGGAATGGAATATTCTTAACACGTATCTCTTTACCTACAGGATCTTCATCACCAAATAGATTTTTAACAACTGTTTTACCAACTACAGCTACGCGCTCACGATTCTGTACATTTTTTTCAGATAAGAATCGACCAGACTTCATGGTCCAGTTATTAACATCTAAATAATTAGCATTAACACCAGATACTGAAGTAGTCCAGTTTTTATTTTGATAAATAACTACATATCCGCCATTTGTCATTGGACTTGCAGCTTTAACGCCATCTAGTTTTGCAATCGCTTCGTAGTCAGCTACCTTTAAGGATTTCATAGATCCTGGCGATGGTCGTACTCCTGGAGTACGCGGCGCACCTGGCATAACCATCAATAAATTTGAACCTAAGCTAGAAATGGAGTTTTGAATATCTTGCTTTACACCATTACCAATAGATACTAAAGCAATTACGGCAGCTACACCGATAATAATACCTAGCATGGTTAAAATGGAACGCATTTTATTAGCAATGAGGGATGCCCATGCCATCAAGAAACTCTCTTTATACATGAGTCACCTCCTGTACAGGTGTCATATTATGATTTTTGGGAGTCCTCTACAATTAACCCATCTCGTAATACTACATTGCGACTTGCATACGTAGCAATTTCAGGCTCATGAGTAACGAGAATAATTGTACGGCCCTCGTCATAAAGCCCTCTGAAGATGTTCATAACGTCGATAGTAGACTTAGAATCAAGATTACCTGTCGGTTCATCGGCCATAATGATGGCTGGATTGTTTGCCAATGCACGAGCTATGGCTACACGTTGCCGTTGACCACCAGATAACTCGGATGGCAAGTGATCCATGCGGTCACCAAGACCAACAGACGCTAATAAGGCAGCAGCACGTTCATTACGTGTTTTTTTATCCATCCCTGCGTAAATCATAGGGAGTGCTACATTTTCTACAGCTGTTAATTTTGTTAATAAGTTAAAACTTTGGAATACAAAGCCTATTTGTTTATTTCGTACAAAGGCCAATTCATCATCAGATAAAGTAGCTACCTCATCTCCATTTAAACGATAGGAACCTGTCGTTGGCCGATCTAAACAACCAAGAATGTTCATAAAGGTAGATTTACCTGAGCCAGAAGGACCCATGATAGATACGAATTCGCCTTTATTGACCTGTAAGTCGATACCATGCAATACAGGCACCGATAATTTACCATTTACATAGGTCTTCGTAATCCCTTGTATATCGATTACTGTTTGATTCATATTCACCTACTATTAGAATGGTCCACGGCTATTATTCTTAGGAGCAGTAACATCACCACTTACGATGATTTCATCACCTTCAGATAAACCTTTTAGAATTTGTACATTGGTATCCCCAGTTACGCCTGTAGAAACAGCTGTACGAACTGGTTGACCATCTTTCATTACATATACGTATTCACCTTGTTTATCTGTACGTACTGCAGTAAGAGGAACTACTAAGGTATTTTTAATATCTTCACCAAAGATAGTAGCACGAGCCGTCATAGATGGTAAGAAATTACCTGCAATATTTTCAGGAATTTGAACCTTAACTGTATAGTACACTACGCTATTACTCGTAGCGCCCATGTTACCTTTTGTACCTTTGGCAACTTCAGATACATAACCGGTGAAAGTTTCACCAGGCTTAGAGTCTACAGTGAATTCTACTTTAGCCCCTTGTTTAATACTACCAATATCTGTTTCGTCTACAGTAAGGTAGATTTCTAGATTATTTAGGTCTGCAATTGTAGCAATAATCATTTGAGTAGAAATACCAGTACTAATCGTTTGTCCAGCTTTTAGTGGCGTACCTACAACAGTACCCGACATAGGTGCAGTAATGGTTGCATCACTTAGATCGGCGGATACACGATTAAACGTAGATAAAGCACGTTCATAAGATGTTACGGCATCATCATAGGTTTGTTGAGCAATAGCATTTTGAGCTGCCAAAGCTTTGTAGCGATTCATATCGAGCTCAGCCTTAGCTAATGCTGCGCGAGCATCATCAACAGAAGCCTGTAGTTGTCGCGTATCAATATAAGCGATAACTTGTCCCTCTGTAACATGATCATTTTCTTTTACCAAAACTTTTTCAAGCTTACCAGCCACATTTGTAGATACGTCTACATAGTTTACAGGGTTAATAGTACCTGTCGCACTAATACTAGTTTTTACATCACCTTTTTCTACTTTACCAGTAGTATATAAATTTTGTGTTTGGCTAGCATTTTGGCTATCCATGTAGTAATACGTACCACCACCAAGAACACAAAGAGCAACGGCGCCCGCAACTATGCGTTTACGATGCTTTTGGAAAAATTCTTTCATTATGATCTCCTTAAATAAAGATGAAGATATATGTAAAAGAGACAGTATTCTATATCAACACATATAGTATTTTTAAATTATACAGCACCAATTACTTTTTATGCAATATAATTTCATTAACGATAAATTATAACATATATAGAAAATGGCCCCTAACAGGCCATTTTGTAATATAAATTAACTACTCAATATTGATAATAGGGTGTAGTCTTTTTCATTAATAGGGAAATCTAAGAGTTCTGCCTCTTGATAAGAAATGGGACGGATATGACCATCTATATAGCCCAATAATCGATTATCCACGCCATTCATCAATAGATTAAGACATGCTTCACTCATACGGGCTGCTAAAATTGCATCAAATGCAGATGGCCCGCCACCGCGTTGTAAATATCCCAATACAGTCAAGCTCGGATCAAACTCCGTATGTTCCTTAATAAAGGCTTTTACGTCACCACTATTATAGGCACCTTCCGCTACGAGAATCACACTATATTCTTTACCACGGATTTGCGTTTCCTTCAAATGTCGACATACATCATGTAAAGGCATAGGATTTTCAGGAACCAATACGATTTCTGCACCACAGGCTAGACCAGCTTTAAGTGCAATATGACCAGCTTTACGCCCCATTACCTCTACAATGGCTACCCGCTCATGTGAGTTAGATGTATCGCGAATACGACCAACCGCATCAACTACAGTGTTTAAAGCCGTATCAAAACCTAATGTATATTGAGTGCCCCCCATATCGTTATCTATGGTACAAGGAATAGTCATGGTAGACATACCGAGTTTTGCCAAACTTGTAGCGCCACGCATGGAACCATCGCCACCAATAACGATAAGGTGATCTATGGCATGAGCTTTTAAAATATCATAGGCCTTTTTCTGAACCTCTTCATTTTGAAACTCAGGAAAGCGAGCCGTTTTTAGCATCGTCCCACCTTGGGTAATAATGCCACCTACATCACGGTTAGATAAAGGAAATATTTTTTCCTCAATGATTCCTAAATAACCTCGTTCAATGCCAAATACTTCAAAACCTTCATGTATGGCTTTTCTAGTTAGGGCTCTTATGGCGGCGTTCATTCCAGGTGCGTCTCCGCCGCTTGTTAGTATTGCGATTCTTCTCATATCCATTACCCCCTTGTGGTGTACGTTGATTGGATATAGTCTCAGTCTTTCGATTCTTGTTTCCTACATTAGACGCCTTTTGATTGCGACGTTTATCATAACGGACTTTTTTAGATGATACCTTATTAGAATCTCCCTTATTGAACATTCCTATACTAGAGCTAGCTTTAGGGGATATTAATTTGGTATCCTCTATTCTTCTACGTTGATGATTATTAAATTGTGTATCTCTAGATGCTACTGTGGCATCTACTTCGTCTGTTTCATTGGGAATAGTCATGGTGGACATACCGAGTTTTGTCAAACTTGTAGCGCCACGCATGGAACCATCGCCACCAATAACGATGAGATGATCTATATCATGAGCTTTTAAAATATCATAGGCCTTTTTCTGAACCTCTTCATTTTGAAACTCAGGAAAGCGAGCCGTTTTTAGCATCGTCCCACCTTGGGTAATAATGCCACCTACATCACGGTTAGATAAAGGAAATATTTTTTCCTCAATGATTCCTAAATAGCCTCGTTCAATGCCAAATACTTCAAAACCTTCATGTATGGCTTTTCTAGTTAGGGCTCTTATGGCGGCGTTCATTCCAGGTGCGTCTCCGCCGCTTGTTAGTATTGCGATTCTTCTCATATCCATTACCCCCTTGTGGTGTACGTTGATTGGATATAGTCTCAGTCTTTCGATTCTTGTTTCCTACATTAGACGCCTTTTGATTGCGACGTTTATCATAACGGACTTTTTTAGATGATACCTTATTAGAATCTCCCTTATTGAACATTCCTATACTAGAGCTAGCTTTAGGGGATATTAATTTGGTATCCTCTATTCTTCTACGTTGATGATTATTAAATTGTGTATCTCTAGATGCTACTGTGGCATCTACTTCGTCTGTTTCATTGGGTTGACGTCTTGCTTTAAATTGCACATCTGAGGCCTCTAATTCGTCCTCAATACGCTGCATAAATCATAGGTCCGACCATTTGTTGTGTCCAGTACAAAATCGCACTGCTTATACACTGGCTTCCAAGACTGTATCATAGCGTGTACAAAGGCATTAACATTAGTATAATCCATGGTAGGCCGCTTCCCAATACGGCGATTGACACGACTCACTATACGGAATTGTGCTGCTCGAATACCAATGATATAGGAATATTTTTTCAATACCTTTAATGTGCGATGTTCAATAGGGAAATTACCGCCTACAGAAATAACGGCTTCATGATACAAGCATACCTTTTTTAGTACATCCATTTCAGCACGACGAAATGCTTTTTCCCCTATCTTTTTGAATATTTCAGCAATGGGCAACCCAAAACGACTTTCTAATACGCGATCGGTATCTACAAATTGCCATCCTTTACGTTCTGCAAGATTTCGGCCGAAGTGACTTTTACCACTTCCCATAGATCCGATGAGCATAATATTGCGTTTAATTATCATTTATTATGTGCCCCTTATTATTTCATATCCTTCATTGTACTATAAAATGACTCAAAAACAAAGACAGACTATAGACATAATATCTATAATCTGTCCCTACAAAGAACGCAATATATCTACTGTTCCTATATCCTTGATTTCACAGCACAATGTACGTAAACTACATTGCCTTTGCGCTCTATATCTTCTATTTCTATATGTCGTGAAGGCTCTTTTTCATCAACAGTATTAATCCAGTTTATGAGTCGCTCCGTACTACCTAGTAATGTTAATTCTAATATGCCTTCATGCTCATCAGTACTGACAATCATTAATGGTTCTCCTTGTAAGGAATCAAAGATACTTGTATGGCTGTTTTGGGAATTCTTGTTCTCCCTGAAAGTCTCTAATAATTTAGCTTCCTTAGATACTATATAATCTGACTCCGCATTCATTTGTATAACAAAAGTCTCTTGCTGTTCTTGTAGGAGACTAGTTTTTTGACTCAAATGTACATGTCCATATACGGAAAGACTAGTTACTAGCCCCCACAGGACTACGGTCATTAGTATCTTGTTGATTGGTTGAGTGGTGCTCTCTCTTAGATCCGTCCATATGGAATGTATAAATCCCTTTATCTGCTTTAACTGTTCCATGACACTCCATTCCCGATAATCTCTGCTGCAAAACAGCTATAAATTTACGACATGCTTCATCGCTAACACCGATACCATCAATACTTACATGACCATTTTTTATACTTAGACGCTGTAAACTAATATGTTGGTCCATAGCCGTATCAAGAATATATAGAACTATCCTATTTTGATAGATATTAGCTTTATTACTATCAGATGTATTCTTGAGAATTTTATGTTTAATAGCCATTAACTCACTATATTTTTGCTCAACTACTTGATACTGAGGATTTGCTCGTACATTTAGATATTTTACCTTTTGCCGATCATATACACCGTAACTAGTCCAGCACATATATATAGATACTAAGCCTACCATAAAATATATAAGACTTATACCATACAGATAGTACCGATATGTATGCCATAGACTATGCCATCGTAAAGAACGAGGCATTAAATTTATACATTTATCTTTACCATCCCAAGCCAATCCACTTAAGCCCCCTTGCGGCCATACCAATTGCCATATCCCAATCTAATTGGCCCTTTTTGCAACGATTGCGACCACGACCTAAGAACAATAACGGAATATATTCGTTTTCACCATACATAGAAATTATTTCTTCCATATCATTTCGCTCTTCATCAGATAAGGTATCTAAACCGTACATGCGTATACCTTGAATTTCATCGATACCAAATGTTTGCAATCTAGCTTCTAACTTTTCCATTGCTTCTGATACATCACTACCGGTAATAGGAACCATACATTCGTCAATACATATATCATTCCACCATAGCCATAGATGCATAGCCCCTTCTTCAACAACACCAGTTACCGTCCCACTACGCCGCATCAAGCAGTAACAAATAGGAATGGGCCAAAAATCGATAACATCTACTGGCGCATACGTATCTCGTATGCCTTGTTTAACAGCTCGAGAGAATGACGATCTACGGCTACCATAAACATATGATAACTATGTCTTGGATATTCTCGACGACATGCATCCATTTGGAAACTATCTCCATCAAAGTTAAAGTAATCCTCTACATTCCACTTAATAAATTCCTTCATATCAAAATCGTGAGGATCATAAGGTGCTACACGCATTTGCGTATCTATATTAGCTACAATGCTATAGGCCCCTTCGTCTAAATCATAGGTTTCTATAAATCTAGTAACGTCTTCATCAATAGGTCCACTCCGTTTCATCTCTAATGCATCGGTAATGACCATTGTTTTATTTTCAATATGAGCTGTAACACATACAATACGCTCATCCGTAATACAAACACCAGAATGAATTTTCTTTTTCCGTTTCATAGCCTCACCTCAATAAGGTTTTACCTTTACCACATGCATACGCTTATCTTGATCTACTGTGACATACATATGAACGCGGCTCACTATTTCCCGATTTTTTAATTTCCCATAACTCATAACATGACGAGGATTATCCATTGAACGATCCGGTTCAATCATAATTTCTACATCCCCCTCATCTGACACTATTAGTTTTTGTTGAAAGTCCCAAGTATTACCGGCCTTACAATACCCAACAAACCAATGAGCCCCTCTTTGAGCTGCATAATGAGCCTCTTCTAAATGGAGTTCATCGACGGCATTGCTTTCACAAATTTGACTAATACGAAGCCCCATAAAGGCTAAGAGCAATAATAAGGACATCGTAAGTATAGCTACATATGTAATAAAGCCCGCATTATGGGCTCCTCCGTTCATGGCTTGTCTCCTCATTATCTTTATACCAATCATAAACAGCACTCTGCCCTATAGCGACCTCATACAGAGCTAATCCACCATATCCGCTAGTATAGAGCTTATTATTAGTAAAGCGATTATTAATGTACCATCGCAGATGAACTGTTTTTTTATTATCTAGACTAAATGGGTGTTCCTGCGTATACCCTACATTACGCTTGTCTCTTGTTCCTATGATGCGACTACCACTTACGGGTTGTAGGCTACCATCCGTGAGTTTCTGTAAAGAGCATGTCTTTGTACGGTCAAGGTCGTACGCTTTGTATCATGAATATATAAGCTTATATTCTTATCTTCTACGGTAACCTCTACGGGATTCCATATCATTTGAGCTACCACCATACGCCGTGTATAACGACCATCCTCCATCATCGCTACGCTATCTAGTAATTTGGCGTCCCACATAACCGCATAGAATACAATGCCTAAGAGCAAGGTAAGGACGATAACAGAAATCGTCATACTAATAAGGGTCGAGTACAATATAAAGCCTTCATGATTACCTTTGCTATTCATCGTATTTCCTCCAAATCAATGGATAGTGAATAGACAACCGTTTCATTATCTATGGCCTCTACCATTAAACGTTGTAGTGAAATGCCCTGCACTACTACGGGCTCCACATATGTTTTATACGTAATAGCCTCACTAGGGCTCATAATAAATTGTGAGTTATGTACGCCTGTTTGAAGTGTTCCCGTTTCATAATATGCTGCTTTACCTTCCTCTACATACGTTATAGTATCTTGCAATATATGGTCCCAATAATAAGCCTTATATATCGTTATCGTCGCCATCCAGAACACAGATAAAACAATAGGTAACATAAACATAATAATAGCCGCCGAGATTAAAGCATCGCCATACATAAACCCTTCAGTGTACTTCTTCCCATCTGATACGCCCCGTTTGTACCGATACCCATATGCGATTTTTCTCACCACTTTCACGATTTGTCAGAACAATTTCTGTTCCGTCATAAGGTAAACCAATAGCCGAAAAAGAAATAATAGTCATAGATCTTGTATTCTCAATATTAGGAGGCAATGATATGTTTACCGTATGATGATTGGCGTCTTCTTCAATAGTGTAACTATCCTTATTTAATATGAAGAGCATTCTACCTTTCCCATTTGACTTATGTCCAAGCATGGACCAAAGCTGAACCTTTTTTAGCATATACACAACCTCTTGAGTAGCTCCATTTAGAGTATACCGACTAGGTGTTGTCACAATGGGTAAGGCAATAGATATGAGAAGTAATACTAAACTTATGGTAATCATCCACTCAGCTAATAAGGAGCCTAACTGGCCATCTATAGGTTGTACCTTAGCCATTGGTATATTACCTCCATATATAGACCACCATGCAAGGCGCACCAACCTCCAAAGCATAGAAAGGGACCAAATGGAATGTATCGATTACGATAACCTGTTAGTAAGAGATAGAGAGAACCAACACA
>BNJU01004132.1_pt1 | contig 32491 bp, 53 predicted proteins | sample 8539281 | NCBI WGS metagenome assembly BNJU01 (sample SAMD00202456, study PRJDB9452) | human saliva metagenome | isolation source: human saliva | place: Japan
GCCCGTAGAAAAACGGAAAGATTTACCGTGAATGCTGGAGACGATGCGCTTCACTCCGCATGCCTGTATCCAGACTGTTTTTATTATAGAGAATAAAAAGGAGCAAAGAAGGAAGAAAAATGCTTACAACAGAAAGCAAAATACTCAGTTTTCTTTTAGCTGCGTAATCATTTTCTTCGACCTCCAGATGATACCTGGAGTCCCTCGAACGGCTACGATGCACGTTGGAAGACAGTGCGTTTTCAACTTCTTCCCGCAAAAATCGATATAGACTTCCACATTATTTTCTCCCGTCGCTTCACTATCATATCCCAAACTTTCTCCAAGAGCGTATTCTTGGACAGGTTGTTCTTCTTCTCCTGGAGAAGCTAACTTCATCATTTGAAATTCTTTGGAGGATAAGCGAGAAGCATCGACACCGAGTTCGGATGAATCCAGATCCAGCGTAGTATTGCCGAAGTAATCTGGTTCACCTCTCCCCTGCCTGCGGAAAAGTGCATTCAACAGGCGAGAAGTTCCCGCTCATCGAAAGTTTTGTCAGATAATAGTCCGCACCGGAGTCCAGCCCCTCTACTCTCATCCAGAATATCCGATTTTGCTGTAAAGCATTAAAATGGGAATCCCGATTCTTTCTTTCGGAGGCTTCTGCCACCTGAAAACCCATTCAGCTTCGAAGCGCATCAAATCTAAAGCAAGAGATCAAATGGCACTGTTTTTGACATCTCCAGACCATCCTGTCCATCGTAGGAAAGCTGCACCTGCATGCCTGTTTTCTCCAAAAATCTCTTTCAAGGACTCTGCAAAAGCATTCTCTCATCTTCCACCAGTCTGCAAGATCGTTTCTGCCTCCACCCACACCCTTGCAGAATATTCCGGACTCAGACGGTAAAAATGCGTCTATCGCCTCCACCCACGCCTCCTGTAGAATATTCCTATTCTACTTATACCTCGCTTCCAAGTCCACTTCAACATCCGCTTCCACGGCATTGCAAGCTTTTGTAATGTGGATCTGATTCATGCATAGAAGGAAGGTAGCTTTCTCCGCAAAATGCTTTTTATCCTTCTCCGCACTTCTTCCGCAACAAGCCCCTGCCTTCTTTTACATCAAAATAGTTCATATCGGAGGGAAGCGTGTCTGTCACCTGCTTTCGCACGACGCCGCAATATCCCGCGTCTTCCGAGGTACCGCTCCAGGAGAAAATTCCTATGCGCCTCATTTTCCCCATAATACAATGCGTCTACCGCCTCCGCTATCGCTGCTGCCGATTGTATTCTGCGGACGTGTTCCAACCCGCTAGCTGTCGACTTTCATAGGAGTCCCTCCCGATCAAGAAAACGGACTACGGCGAGGTCTCCGCCATTCGCATAGGCATTGTCCGCAATAGAAACAATTTTTCCTTTCTAAGGAAGTTTCTCAGTTCACACCCCATCTGCATAAAAGCTTCCGATCTGTATAAAAATCTCCGGTTCCTTCCACCTGCACGACCGCTTCCCGCATCTTCTCTCCGGATGCGGTAAGAAATAGGACGATGTCCGCTTCCTCCGCCTCCTCTACAATCCGACAGCCTGCCGACTGAACATGGTAGACAGAGCGGGACAAGGGAGTCCTTCGCAAGGTACCGTGTCTCCTGCCTTCTCTGCAAGATAATAGGGGAAAATGCCGTGGGCACTTTCCATACATGGCATTGTATACGGGAGATCAGGTCAGCTCTACCTCATCCGCACCGGGGTAAACTGAGTACTTTCTCTGTCAATCCCTCTTCTGCAATCTTCTTCCGAATCGCAGCCTGATCCATCGCCGCAAAGCCGAACGATGCGGAATCATCCTGCGGAACTCGACCAGCGCATCCACCAAACCTTCTTTCAGATATTGCAGCATTTCTTCGTTCATCGCGCGATTCAAGGCGCGCCTGTCCAAATAATCTTTCAGGCAGTCCTGTCTATCTTTTTCAGAGTGCATCTGCCGACTCTCCCTTATGAAGAAGTACCCTCCGTCATGAATCTCCTGTCCGAAGCCTCGTAATAATCCGGTTCCTCATCACTGCTGGAATAAGCGGGGCAGCGCATGATGACCTGAAAGGCATAAAAGAGCATATTCGGATTCTCCTCCCGAATCTCCCGGATGAGCGCCATACGGGAAAGCAAGGTTTCCTTCGTCTCATGATGAAGACGGGAAGGAATCAATCCTCCATAAAGAAGGCTGTCTACAGAAAGAATCAGCCCCAGTCCGCGTCCTTACATTCTTTTCTTAAAAATCCTCCAGCGCTTTCCTCTCCGCAGGCTTCTTTTCTTTCCAAGAGCAGAGGGCCTTACAATATGCAGTGTTCATTCCGGAACAAGCGCCTGAACAACATATTGCAGGGACGCTTCATCCAGGGAACAAGTACGATTTTCTTTTGTTTTACCGCTTTCCATATCTTTCTACCTGTAATTTCTCTTTCTTTCCGACCATTTCCGAAGCGCTTCCGCCTTTTACCTACCCCTTTAGACTACAGATTCTTGTAGGCTCCTCTATACGTTCTTGCCGGTACAAAACCGAACTGCCCATAGAAATCTTTTGTATCGTCCAATCGATATTGATGGTCTCCACACCGATTTTACGAAGCTGTACCAGACCTTCATGCGTGCAAATCATCTCCCACATAGCCGTCCCTCGGATGGCACGTCCAATAGGACCCAAGTCCATAGCCGGTCTTTGTCCCATTCCGTCCCGTCCGCAGAAAGCATACAGTGCTAAGCACCTCCGTTCTCTCCGGATTCCAGAGCAGAAGCACTTTCCTCCGATGCTTTCCTTTCTCCAGCGCGTCTTCCGCTTCAAAGGCTCCATCGTCCCGGAAACTCCTCGTGCAGGAAGCGGAGCAATGCTTCCTTTTCGCCATGATAGACTTCCGCTGTACATTGCTTTTCCCAGGGAGAAGAATCAAACTCTTCTATCTTGTCATTACACTGTAATTTTCCTTCGAGATCATAATGGTCTTCTGTATTGACTGTAAACCTGAGTCGGGTAGAAGCTGCATTTCTTTTCATCCGGAGCCGGGATTCCCGAAAAGAAATTCGAAAAATCCTGTCCGACGAAAAACCTTCCGATTCTCTTTTTGCCAGAACTGCCACGGTTTTTGTAAAGAACCGTTCCGTATCCTCTATTTCGATAGGCTTCTTCTACGCAAAAATGGAAAGCCACGCTGTATCCGGATACAAGTCCTGATTTTGGGAAAGCTTCACTGCTGAAAACCGAGAACCCTTCCTGCATCCTTTTCCTTTCCTCTTTTTCATACAAAGACTGCACTCGGAGAAAACTCTCGATCCGAAAAAGATGGGATTCAACTCTCTCATTGTATGCATACTCGGGAAGAAACTCGCTTTGAGAAGTTCGGATACGCTATCCTGATCCGCTCTGTAGAAAAGAAACGTACTCCATCGGATACGCATACTCCCACCAATTCTCTTTCACAAGATAGGAAAGATCAAAGAGCATACAGCCGTCCGAATGCGCCATACACATCGCGATGGCTTCCTGCCATCTTTCGGGATTCTTCCTGCACTGATCCAGAAAAGCGAATCGATGATCTGAGGGGTCTCCCTGCCGTCGGCAACCTTTGCGAGCTCCGCGGCGCCCTCCACGCTGTACCAATCCGCCGGTCTCTTTTTCTCTCTTGCCTCAAGAATCGTCACTTCTTCATAGTAACACCCGAAAAAGGGTATCGATTTCCTCCGCATAAGCCGTTTTCCGCAGCTCTCCCCGTTCGCACTCGGGGAAATTCATTTCCTTCATAAGACGGCAAAGCCCAGTTCGCACCCACCTGATCAGCTAAAGTGGATACCAGGAACCAGTAGTAATCGCAAACCCACTTCCGGATAAGAGAGGAGGGTTGCCGCACTTCCATAAAATCATGAATAATCTGCATACGAAAGCTGAGAAAGGACCCAAGTATTCCGGCTTTTCTCCCGATATCCCTCTGTCGTTTTTCTATCGTATAGATGTCCTCCGGCCACTTTGCATCGCTTACTCCACTATACTTCTCCCACTGCTTCCGACTTTCTTCACTAAAATCCGCACTCAATCCGACATAGCGCACGCGGTCAAGAACGATTCCGTCCGGATGATAGTGGCTCCACAAATTCTCGTAAAAGAGACAGCGATGGTCGCACCTCTTTCTTCGCGGGATTCAGGAAAATCTCTCCGAAATCATCTATACTGCCTACCGTATGCAGTCCCCCTGCGGATGCATTTCTTCCGAAGGACCGCTTTTTCCGTCTTGTCCAACCCATAAACCGTACAGGCGAAGCCCTCCTGTGCGATTGCCGGCATCTCCGGATGCGGTTTTTCTGTTTCGGCAAAGGTATCAAAAAGCGGCAAAGCACTTCATGCCCAGGCTCTTTATCACGGAGAAGCACTGCCTCATATAGTCCTTTTCCGGAAGAAAAGCACGTCATACTTCGCATATGCGGCGCACTCGCACTCGGATAGAGCGCAAATCCCGTCGTATCCTTTACGGACAAAATAACCTCCGTCGTCCCGATTTCCCGACATTTTCCATAACAGACTGGAACTTTGCCGAGTCCAGAATCCATTCCCTATTTGCACTAATCTCTACCCATACGGCGTAACGCTCTCCATACTTCCATCCCCAACGACTTTCTTTATCCTCATAACGGCACCGCTTACCGCTTCAATATAGTTCTTCTGGCAAAGCATAAAGACAAGGAGTACTGGAATAATGGAAAATGACGGTTCCTGCCGCAACATAGCCGAACTTATAGCTGAAGAGCCGTTCAAATCTGTAGCGCCGTTGCGCGGATATTTCTCCGGATCCTGCAAAACAATAATGGTCATAAGAAAGCGTTCCAGTTTCCGATAAAGTCGAAAATGATGATGGTCGATACTGAGCATAATCCCGGAATCATAATGGTCGCCCAGGTATGAAGCTCCTGCGCCGTCAATTCTCGCCGCTTCGATGAGTCCTTCGGAATCCTGAGATAGGGCCTGACTGAAGCAGGATAATACTGAACGCCTTCACGGACGTCGGAAGAATGACACCGGCGTAAGTATTTAAAAAGCTGTAACTCTGGAAATCGTAAGATAATTGATAATCATTCCGCCGCAGCCGGAATAATCGAGTAGTCGCAACCAGGAGACCGAAAAACCATATTTTTCCTTTTAAAATCCATTGTAGCAAAGCGGATAAGCGCACATCGCCGAGAAGAGTACACTCGAGGAAGATGCCTGCGAAGGTAACGATAACCGTATTGCCAACATATTTTCCGAGATTCATGTACTCGATGTACGCCCGAAATAGTTCGATGAGGTAAAAGTGCTTCAGCTGAAAATGCAAATCATAAATATTGGCTCCGTTCTGAAGGGAAGACAAAACCAGCCAGATAAAAGGTCCGGCACAGAAGTGCAACAAGACTCGTCAAAAGATAGGGTTCCTATCCTTGACAGGGATATGATCTTCTTTTTAGAACTGCGATACGCTTTTAGTCATTGTTCGTCATCCCCTCTTCACCATATACAAACACCGCAATACTCAGTAAGGTCGTAAGAACTCCCTGGATGGCGCCGATAGCCGCAGCGTATCCGAACTCGAAACCTGAAGGCCTTGTATAGGAATAATAGTTGATCACCATCGTAGCATTGTTCGGTCCGCCTTTCGTCAGGACGAAAACAACGTCAAAACACGGCGATGGCTGGAGATAACGGAATTTAAGGTACAAAGCCAGATATAAAGGCTAAAAGCGGAATTTTAATTTTAAAAATCGTCTGAATCGAGGTTCGCGCCGTCATTTCCGCCGCTTCCGTCAGTTCTTCCGAACTTTCCTGCAACCCGGCGAGATACATCATCATATAGTAACCGAGTCCCTGCCAGACAGTAATAAATATAAGACAAGGCATAGCGGGCATATTTGCTGTTTAAGAATCCAAGCGGTTTGCGTGATAAAGTGCCAATCCGAAAAGCATGGTGTTGATGACACCGTGCGTATCAAAAATGAATCCCCTCAGCATGATGGAAACGGCAACCATGGAAGTGACTACCGGAATATAATGAACAGTACGGAATACATTGATTCCCGGCAACTTGATTGACAAGAAGCGCCAGCAAAATCGATAAAATCTGAATAACCGGTACGATAACCACGGAAAACTACCGAGTTTTATGGAAACTCAAAACTCACGGTCATGAAAGCTTCTATGAAATTTCTCGAAATCCTATGAATCTGGTCTGTCCCAAAACCGAATAATCATAGAACATCAGAATCAAAACTGCCAATAATAGGAATATATGTAAAGTACGATTAAAATCAATAATGCAGGAGTCATAAACGCATAGGCTTTCAAAGTTCTACTCTTTTTCTTCTGCTCATTGTCCCTGATGGTTTCGCCATGGGGTCTCCCTCCTAGAATTCCCTGACATCGCCGGGGAATCTTTGCTCGTCGTATTCCATTCTACTTTACTTCTTCAAGAGTTTATTGACATCCTGCTCACCCTGATCAGGACTTCTGGATGTCCTCACCATTGATAATGACTGCCTCGTAAACCTTGTTCACCGCATCCTGAATAATGGACTGGTTTGCTACACAAGGAGAAATCCTTGGATGTCCGGCTGGCTTCGCAGACATCGCACTTGCCTGTCCTTCCAGTGTGGAAGTATCGGAAGTGAAGGAACTCACTTGCCTTCGTGTAGACGGAAAATCGATACTCTTCACAGCAAAGCGTTGACTCTCATCGTTTGTGATATAGTTTGCAAACTTGATGGCTTCTTCCTGATGCTTACTCTTTGACGGAACAACCAGATTCACTCAGCGGGTTACGGCTCAGTCCGTTTGCTCCTGTCATGCAGCTTGGAAACGGCAATCGTCTTATAGATATCCGGTGCCTCATCCCTAATTCTGCCGAGAGAAGAACCGGAGGAACTTACGATTGCCAACTTTACCGGATTCAAAAAGCTTCAATGCCCTCATCCGCAGAACCCCAGTTATTCTTCGATAACCCTTCATCCGTATACCGTTTATAGTTCTTTAATAGCTCGGCAACTTCGGTGTATTGAAAGCAGCTGCCGTGCCTTCTTTGTTCAATACCGAAGATTTTTCCTCGAAGAGAATGTTGAAGAACTCATCCGGCTGGAAGAGATACGCGCCGGTCTTGATCATAGAACTCTTTAGACTCCTTGCAAAGCGTCATTAAACGTCTTCGGTACTTCCATTCCGGCCTTTTCAAACAAATCCTTTGTTGCAGACATGATGTCGGTGATGCGTACCAGCGAAGGCATATACAGAGTCTCCAATCTTGCCGACTCCCAAAGGTCTTTCACATAGATGTTTCTTCGCTCTCCGTTGCCGCCTTATTCAAGTCAACCAGTGCCCCCTGCCCTGCCGAGTAAGCGCCATCTGGTATTTAAATTCACCACATCCGGAGCGGTTTCCGCCGGCAACAGCCGCAACCAGCTTCGACTGTACATCCGCAAAAGGATATCGGTCCAGTTAATCTTCACTCCCTTATTTTTCCTCTTCAGTATTTCTGAATCAATTCATTAAAGAAATCGCCGAGTTCGCCTTCAAACTCGATTGTCCAGAAATCCAGAGTCACCGCTCTCCGCTTTTCTCCTCCGTCTTCTCTGCTTTTGGCACTCTCGGATGCATTCTCTGCCTTCTTCGCGCCGCCACAGCCGACAAGCAAGGATGCTGCCATTACTGCGCTAAGTACTGCACCTAACAGTCTTTTTCTTCATTTTTCTGCCTCCTTATATTTTTGATGTTGAAAACAATATCATCCACGTTGTAATTCAAGCTTTGGATATCATTGTCTCAAAGTAATCGAAACAGTTTTACCGGCTCATCGAGCTCCATGACACTAGGAATCTCTTTTCTAAGATACGCTCAAAATTCCTGTACATCTTTTTAACTCTGCATAAGTCCGCCGAGACGAACCGTCTGCACTTCAAATCCGAAGGACTTATTCTCCCTGTTCCACTGTGCCCGAAAAACTCGTATGCAGAACGGCTTCCATACGTTTGAAAGGCAGTGGAATCTCCTGCTCGTAATCTCCTGCAAAGTTTTTCTCATCCTTTGCAAGATAGGCGCTTCAAATGCGCTTTCCGAGATCCTTGTCCTCTCCAGAACCAGTGCAAGACACCTCGCTGTCTCCAGAATATAGGGTGAAAGCACTTCCTTCACGCCCGAATCACTCTTTCCAGTTTCTCGCCAACTTCCTGGAACTGCTCCGCTGTATCTTCCCGAAGCACGGAATCAAAGGTACTGAGCAGGGGTCTGTACATGAAGATACTTTGATGCATTGTTATGCGTCTCTCCTTTCACAGTACGGATTCACCTCATCCAGCAGGAGAAACTCCTGTAAACTGTACCTGCTGAGCTTCTGAAAAGCTTTTCTCAGGCATCTTACTATTATAGGCTGTATTGGCATCGATATACAAGGTTGGAAGAACACTAAATGCACTGGCTTCGCACCGTCATCTCCCTCAAGCCGTAATAGTAACTCGAAGAAATACCGGCTTTCTTACAGGCACCGAGTGCCGCCTTCCCCGCCGCTATACTATAGCGGTATGCGGCACGAAACCGAGTCACTTCATGCACCGCTGACAAAGCTACCTGATCCGCAAGCTTCCGGTGTCGACGAATATTTTCCGTATAGTGTGCTTCCTCTGTTGAATAATAATCCCAGTAGCCAAGCTCCACTTCCTCCGGAACGGCGACCTCAGAAAGCGGTTTCTCCTCACTTCCATAATACGCACCATCTCCTGCAAGACTGAAGAACATATCACTCCCACATCTGCACCGATAGCCATAGTCCTGGCAGATTTCCAAAACTTTCTTAAGATGCTGCATGATTTCGCTGATTTCTGTAACCATGCTTCTTCAGATACTTTCAAGACCCAGCATCTCCGCTTCATCCATGCCGATATTGATTTTCCGGGAGCGGAACGCCTCCGCAACGGAACGAATGAGATGCTTCGAGAGCTCCTCCGTTCTGCTATCCTCGGAAGCAGGATGTCGTTTACATCATACCTTCTGATACTCTTCGTATCTTGTAATCTAGTTCAGATGCGCCAGCGTCTGAATAAAGCGACGGCTACATCCCGAAAGCGCCGCATAGTCATCCAGCTCTTTATTTCCTTGCAGCTGAGCCTTCCCGCATATAACCGCAGTACGGCTCTCCTTCCACCTCCTATCGTGTCTTCCAGATACAGACCGACAAACACTGTAGCCGAGATATGCCGCGATACGAATCAGTCGTTTCACCGTGTCTGTGCAGTACGGCATTCCGGGAAAGATCAAACATCATGCCGAATTCTGAAACGCACAATGCTCCACAATATTTTTTCTCCTCAGCGGATGCAAGAGAAAGATCATAAAAGCGCCCTGCAAAAGAGCAGGTCTCGTATGATAGGCAATCTCCCTCCGCCTTCCTGAAAAGAAATACGGAAGCCATCCTCTCCTGAAAATGAATCCGATATTCTCTGTAAAGGACTGCTTTTCGACTGTATCCTCCAGCAGAAAAGAGATAGGGAGCAAGTTCAACCGCTTCTCTCAGCATCGCCCGGATATCCTCTTCGCACGTGCAGTTCCAAGACCATAAGCCTCCCTATCTCTTCCGGATTCTTCAGTATAAATATATTTTTCTAGAATCCATATGCTATAGCAAGATTTTTACCATTCAAGAATGGATACTGCACTCTTTATGATTTTAAATACAGCTTTTTTCCTTAAACATTAGATGTAGATTTTTCTCTTTAGAAGGAGCAAAGCGTTCCGCCATTTTCTCCTGTGTTCTCTCACTCGGATGCTCCGCAGCGCCCATCCTGTCTCCGGGGCCTGCAAAAGGCAGGGGAGGAACTCCACTTTACACTCGCTCCGCGACCTCCTTCACCTGTTCCATAAGGGTCTGCTCGATTACCGTGTAAAGAAGAAGAATAGAGAATCCGAAACGCTTCCTGTAGACGCTTCACAAAAGCACGATACTTCTCGACAAAGCTTCCTCCTGTTCCGGAACCCTCCTGTATAGCCTCGCATCATTGGTTCCGAGATTGACCACGATATAGTCCGGAGCACTCTCCTTTCTGCTTTGTCAAGGCGATACTTCTTTTACTTTCTTATAGGAAAGATTTCCCGGAGAATCTGCTCCGTCAAAGGCTGAAGCTCTCGGCAGGGAATCCAGCGGAAGAACCCTGCTCCGCTAAAGCGAGATGATGGTCTCTCTGCACTTAAAGCTTCTCCGCCGTTTTGTAAGCAAACGTCTTGGTATATCTTCCTCCTCTGTACAGAATGCACTCTCCATTCACGCCGTCCCACCCCGTAGCCCGCCGTAATGGAATCCCCTGATAAAAAGACAGGTGCGGTTTCTGCTTCTGCATTCCGCGCTCAGCACGGTGCTCTCTTCCTGTTCTCCGTTTTTCCTCTACAGCATCAGTAGAAAAGTGAGAAATCCATACCCTTCCATCCAGACGAATACCTGAAACTCAAACTTTCCCTATTGCTCTTCCGTGAGTTTCAGGATCTCGAATGGAAACTTCCCTTCCGTACTCTCCGGATACAGTACGCCTCTTTTTCCGGAAAAACCTGCATCTTGTACTGCATTCTCTCCCCATTGACAAAAACAGCAAAGAAGGCATCCTCTCTCCCTTTTGCTTTCTCCTCCATCTCTATGACAATCTCTTTTTGCTGATGCTAAATTCATGCCGGAAGTGGACCAGCTAGGCAAGGTCTTTCTCCTCTATTTCCGTGATACCGAATGTCTCTGATTCCGTTTCTTTCAGGGCAAGTTCTCCATCCTAAACTATTCCTCCAATCCCGGATTTCTTCTTATGAAAAGTACCGACTAATCGCTCCATTGTTGTTCAGTAGTATAGGCGTTTCCGTCCCATTTTCCATGTTTCGGGTAGAGGAGGCGAAAAATTTTTCCGCTGTTTGGGACTTTTTCTATATGATGAGCGTAAGTAGACAGAAAAAGCTGCCAAAAAGACACAGAAAGGCAATCCCATGATCCTTATCGTTGTAGATATGCAGAACGATTTTATTGACGGTGCTTTAGGCACCGCTGAAGCAAAATCCATCGTGAAAAATGTGCAAAAAGATTCTTCTTACGAAAAGAAGACGTTTATGCAACACTGGATACCCATACGAAAGAATACCTCTCTACGCAGGGAAGGGAAAGCATCTCCCGTAGCACACTGCATAAAGGGTACGGAAAGCTGAACTGGATAAAGAAATAAAAATTTAATCCTCCCGAACCATTTCTTTGAAAGGGAGCTTCGGAAGCCTGGATCTCGCGAAAGCCATGCGGACTTGGCACAGAAAAATAAAGACGGCATCGCCATCGAACTGGTCGAGCTGTGCACGGATATCTGCATGTACCAAACGCTTTGCTTTTAAAGCCTATCTTCCGGAAGTTCCCTCTCCGCAGACAGCAGCTGCTGTGCTGGCGTGATAAAAAGCGAAGCACGAGGTTGCCCTCGAAAACGCTTCGCTCCTGTCAGGTAAACGTATTATAAAACTATTCCGCTCTAGTGCGCACTAGGCAAGATCATAGAGCACATCTGCACGATCAGTGCGCAGGCGAGGAGCATGGTTTCTATCTCAAAGCCCTCATCCGCTTCATGCTCCGCCTCCACCCAGGAAGCGTATTCCGCGTGTCAAGATGGGTCCGAATGCCGCGAAGTTCTCAAAGCTGCGTGCATACGTCCCTCCATCAATCCGAAGAGGCGGTGTATAGTTGTCCCCACGTGCCAGTCGATAGTGCTTTTAAGCAGATCTTTGATCAGTCTCACCTCCGGATCATTCAGGAGCCACTGGAATCATCCACCAGGGTCGTATCGAGATCGAGCACCTCTTTGATGATTTCCGCACTGCGCTGTAAGAAGGTCCTCCTTCACATCTCGTTCGGATAACGATAATCCAGGCGAAATAAACCTGCCCTTTTTCAATATTTGCCTTCCCGAGTTAAAGGTCAGCGGTCCCTATATGTCCCCGTCATACTGCCACCTTCATTCCCACACTGTATGGTCCTGACAGCTTTCACCGCATTTAAGCTGAAGGTATCGTATAGCAGCTCCGACAAATTCAAACATCTTCACTGCCGCATTGATGCCCATAAACGGACGGGATGCATGAAGGGCTTTCCGTCAATATGATAATGCGCCCGTCCGCTCTCGTGACACTCTCCCGTCAGCTCATTCGCAAGCAAAAACTTCGTAAAGTAATCTTTATCCAAAGGCTTATCTACAACGACATCCGCCTTACTGATGACGACGTTAAAGGCGGTACCGGACTCGTATGAACCGGATACAGGAATCGATTTTTCCTTCCGCCGTAAAAATCCAGAATTCCCTTTCCGCATAAATGCGAGGGAAATTCCTGCATCCGGCACGATGCCCATAATCGGATTTTTTCCCGGACCTTCTTGTAATACAGAACCCTGCCGATGTATTTTCCTCATCTGTCCCTAAAATCATCTGGATGTTGTGTTTCAGCTTGTATCCTTTGTCCTTTAAAAATCTTAATGGCATAGTACGCTGCAATAGCTGGTCCTGTCATCAAGTGCCTCTTCCCATGATATAACCGTCCTTCACTTCTCAGGGATCAAAGTGCCAACCGTCTCCATGGGGAACGACATCCAGGTGTCCGAGAACCCCCACGGATTCCTCCAAATCTCGTACTGAATGACCCGGCGTGCCCATCCACATTTTTCCACCTCTAAATCCGTCACGCTTCCCGATTTCCAGCGTTTCTTATCCAGGCACTTCGCAGTCATTCGGTCCAAGCGTGCTTTTTCGTCGCATGCGCATCATCACGCACGGATTCAATCTTGACCAGTTCCGTAAATCCTGAATCATACTGTCCTGATACGCTCGTGCTTCTTCCAAAAATTTCATCATAAGTCCTCCTTTTCCATACTTCTATCATAAAGCCTTTGCAGGGGAATGCAAAGGCTTTTATGATTCATCATCGCATTATGCACGAGCGTGTGTCGCCTCTTTGTTCGGGAAGGTTTTTCTGTTAAGTCCTCTACTCTTCCGGAATGGCCTTTTTATCGCGTCCAGGATAGCATGACTGCTGTAGGTCGCCCTCTACGGCATCCACTCCGTCTACTTCCTCCCTCTTCTTTCCCTAAAGCGGAAAAATCTTGTCTGTCGCCCTGGTCCAGAAGCGTTTGTTGCCTCCGGGTTCCGTTCCATTGTCTGCTACCTGGACGATACTCTCTGTCCGACTGTCCCACAGCACCTTTCACTTTTGCGTTATAACGGCGGGTTTTCACTTCACTCTTCCGTAAAACGTTTGGATATAGCTTGGCTCTCTTCCTCATCGATCTCTTCTGTGAAAAGAAACTTGCTGCAATGTTCCATTCCCACAAAAATCACTCGACTGATAATTCGGGAATTGTACTCGAAAACATCACTCTTCTCTGGGAAACTTCCCAGCTCTAACTCCCTCTCCCTTTTTATTGAAGGCTGGCAGTAAATTCTTTGCATCCCAATCTTTCTTAAACTCTTGGCTACATGCTCCTGGATTCTTTTTGATGCCTCCTTCACTTTCTTCCAGTCTTCCCTGAAAATCGCATACGATTTTACCAGCTCTCCCGCCTCTGTACGAATCTCCAGCTTGAAGGCATCTCTAATGATGCATCGACTCACATGGACAGAGGGCTTTGAGACAAAGTTTTTCTCCCTTTGATAAAGAATACGAACAGTATGCTCTCCAACGGAGTCCAGTGCCGTATTATTTTCAGGATCGAGTAAACTCGCTGCTTTCGCTTCTTCCCAGTTGGAATAGAGTTTCGTATGCCTCTTTCTGTATGCGCTTCCCACAATTAAGTCGTCGCTTTTAAAGCCTCCAAGATAGTAGTCCCTTCTTCGCTAAATGAGAATCTAGTAAAAGAAAGTATGGGGGAACTGTCTCTGACTTGAATCCACCTTCACCGTGTACGATCTGTATCCCCACGAGCTAAAATCCGTCATGTGTACGTCTTTTAAAGAAAAAGTCCAGAGATTGAAGCCGCATCATACGTCGCTCTGCAACTCCCGCTTTCCGTCCAGAATACACATCGAGTCAATCTTCCCTTTCGCAGGAATCGTATAGCGAAATGATCCTGATTTAAAGGAATCCTCTTTTTCTCCATCGGCATACTGCACCAGGATTGCACTCGGATATTTCTTCTGAATCACAGCCCTCGGCACAATGGCACTCACTAAATCAAGATCCATATCTTTCTGCGTGAAAATGAACAAGAATTTCCTTACTGTTTTTCCTCCATGGGAGACCCATCCGCAGGGGTCATCGTAATCCCGTATTGTACAAAATCCGAAGGCAATCTCCTTTTCCGTCCATCCGGAAAAATGTAACTTCAATCGTGTGGCACTGAGATCGAGTGTCTTTCCACTTTGACTTGCTTCCGGTCGTACGGAAAAACCATATAGCTAAAGGAGCTACACTGCCCTCCTTCTTTTTCTTTGCCCTGCCAAACGGCATTTTTCCAGCGGACGTGCATGCCTTCAAAGTCATCGTGGCGCCGGACAAGCCGTCGTAATATTTCCCCGCTTTGTTGTTCACCGACTTCCTGCACCTCTTCCATAGAATCCAACTTTACTCTTTCTAAGAATCGATCTCTATATTGCGCGAAAACGACCGGATTTGAACTGTCCTGCAAAAGGACGCTCTGCACTGGCAATTTCTTTCCATCGGAAACGACCACTTTACTACATTTCGCCCCTTTTTCCTGAAAATAAATCCTTCCTTCGCCGTTCCATAATACGTTCCGTCTGCTAAATGGACTCTCCTTCATCTGAAGGCTGCCCTTAAAAGAAGAGGCTGCTTTGTGCCTGTTTCTGGTCCGAGGGAATGTTTCGACTTGCGCCGGCAACAGCCTTTGCCCCTTCCGTCCTGGGAAGACCCTTACCCGCTACATAAACCGCTTCTCCATTTGCCACGTAATGCCCGGCTGCATCCACTGTATATCCGTCTCACCGTCGTTCCGGACTGCTTTTAACTCTCCTTTGTAGGTGCATCGTTTCCTTCAAAATAGTAGCTATCCGTCAATCCACTGCCAACCGCTGAGCAACTTTCCAAACTGTCCATCATGTACGGTATTCAGAAAATACTTTTGCCCCTGCCAATCCAACCATCCGGACTGCAAGCACCGCTTTCCGTATCGAGATAATACCAGTTCCATCAGAGACGATCCCAACCTTTCAGCAACTCTTTTTCATCTTTTCCAGTACCATTTACCCGCATGGTTATACCACTTCCCTTCCGTATTTTGCGGTTTCGCCCAGCTTAATACAGGAAATGATAACATCATGAGTAAAGACAGTGCTGCAACAGAAACTTTTTCCTCTTCATAAAGACTCCCTTTTTGTAATTTCTTTCTTGCAAAACTTTTGCATCTTTTCTCAGCGAGTAGAATACAGCATATAGTAGGCTGCCGTGCTCGCCCAATTAGTTATATGTTCCTAATTTTATATGCGCTTATTCGCTAAAATCTGCACATTTCATTAGTTGCAACTAACTTATTATATAAAATAAAGCAAAAATAAATGCATTTTTCAAAAGAATAAATGCATTTTTATAAATCCATATATGATTTCTGTAGGTGGATTGGTGTTTCTTGTGTTCCACATAGTTTATTTCATTCTTTAGAAAGGACTGTAAAAAGGAATTTTCCTTTTACAGTCCTTTTAGCTTAACCTTCAATCATAATCGGTTGCTTTTTCCGGAAGCTTCTTCTCCCTTCCTTCGGGAAGGAAAGCTTCAGAACGCCCTGTTCAAACTTTGCTTTTTACATCTTCCTGCTTAATGCTGTCACCAACATAAAAGCTTCTCTGCATAGAGCTGGAATAACGCTCCTGACGGATAAGTTTCCCTTTCTCATCTCTCTTCTTCATTTAAGCCCTTCACGGCACTGACCTGAAGATAACCGTCATGAAGTTCTACCTTGATATCCTCTTTTCTAAATCCCGGAAGGTCGATATCCATATCGTACTGCTCTTCCTTTTCACGAACATCCGTCTTCATTAGTCTTCCGCTGCGGTCTCCGTAAAGCTTATTTTTCTACTCTACCAAGACCTCCGAAACTTGGAAAATCAAACCAATCATCAAATAAATTCTTCCAAAAATGCTAGGTGCTAACATATCTTTTTCCTCCTTATACTCTTTATTTCACTTTGACTTTTCGTCATTGTTTTCAGCAAGGGAAGAATCTTCATCACTATGAGAACCTTTAAAGTCCTTGTGGTCTTCTCTGTTCCTCTGCTTGATTATGATTATACTCAAATTGTTAGCGCTGTCAAGAGATGAGTGCTAATTCAGTTGTGAAAATTTGTGTCTTGTTTTCCTTTCCTGTTTCGTCAAAATCCGGTCTTACTCTCGAAAAGCTGATTCTTTGTGCCGAAACATCCACCTTCGCCATAATGCCAGGAACAATCGCTCTGGCGTGGTATGTCCCACATTCAGATTGAAGACAATGGGAAGAGAGGGATCTTCAATCACTCTCGGAAGAATTTCCTGATACTCTGGCATAGCGCTCATCCATAGGCTTTCACCCACCAGCACACCGCTAAGGACTCTGAAAATACCGCTTTGCTTTTAAAGCTTTAAGCATTTTCCGATACTTCTCCGGATGGGCTGATTCTCGCTACTTTCCAGCAAAAAGAATCTTCCCTTTCCAGTCTTCCAAATCCGGGAATAACGCATACTTTTTACATAAGCTAACAGAATCTCGTGTCTCGTTGTATCAAAGATATCATAGAGGGTATCTATACAGCTAAGATTTCTCCTGAAAAACAGGCTTTCCTGTAAGAGCAAAAAGCCTTCATTCTCATGGCTAACTCTGTTTTGTTCCTATGGCTTTCGGTCCAAAATCTGTCTGTTCCTCATACCAAACCGGACTCGGTCTCAATAGAACGAATGCTTCCGCTTTGAATCAGTTCCAAAAAGTATTTTTCTGCTGTAGGGCAACATTTCCTCCAATTCGCAAAATATCCGGAATAAAAAGCCTGCCCGTAAAAGCTCTTAATCCCCAATTTATGCAGCATCAAGTGATTCATCGTGGTATCGAAAAGCCAAGGAAAAATCTTTTGCTTTACGACCTTTCCAATTGTCCCTCTTCAAAAAGATAGGAGTAGCGATAAGTATCCTCCCTATGGCACATAAAAATCATATCTATCGAATCAGTCGGAAAAGCCCTGTAAGAGATCCTCTGCCCTCTTTTCCGGATGCTCTTTCAGATAGTCTAAGTTTTTAAAGCATTTTCCATGAATTTCACTTCCAACCCAAAACGGCGTAGGCATTCCCAGGCCCATTTTACTTCATGCTGCACAAAGTCTTCTCCCAGAACACCGCTGAGAGACTGACAATGGCTACAGTTTTTACCTTTTTGCACCACGCTTCTCCTTCCTTTAAGACAAGAGTTTTTTTCAATTCTCCGACTCTGGAACCCTGTCCGCTTACGATAAGTTTCCCTGTCAATCATGAGAGATGGCGCACTGAGTACTCCAAGCTTTACAATCTCGATTAACACCTCTACTTTCTCGATTTTGGCATCCTTTCCCAACTCCTTTATCGCCTCTTCTACATTTTGATAGAGCGTATCACATTCTTACATCCCTGCAACGATGACCTTGATTTCCATATTCCCCTCGCTGAATTCCTTTTCTGCTTTTTCTTTTTTCAAGCTTTCTATGCTTTTAACAAGTGCCTTATTGTGTTTCATTCTTTGTATTTCTTCTTTTATGTTTCTTCTCTGCGTTTCTTTTCCTGCTTTTTCTATTTTTCCTGATTCCGCTCGCCTAATTCTTTAATTTCATGGGAGAGTCCATATTTTTTCCAAGCCTCATCAATGCTCCGAATCACCTTCGGTCCCACCTTGGACAAGAATACCAGCTCGGAAATCTCCTTCTCAGGGCAGGGATTATAGTCGATTAATTCTTCCACCACATCCACCTGCGTCCAGCTCCGGTCTAAAAGGAAGAAGTCCCTTTGATCTGATAGCATTCCTGGCAGAACCGTTTGCAGAAATTGTTGAAATCTCCCCTTTTCCACATTTTCGGAGCAAAGCAAGAAATCATCTTCGGCTTGTTGTCCACCGTATTTAAGCTTTTCCTCTGAAAATGCCCTAACCTCTGTAGAAAAGCTTCTTTCATAAAGCTTTAAGTCCGCCTGCCCATGAGCGTGCAGGATAAAAACTTGGCAATGCGGATTCACTCCCTCGAACCAAGGAAAAAGACTTTTTTATTGGCTCTTCTGAAATCAAATCTATTTTATTGATGATGGCAACATCACAATGCTTTTAACTGCCTGTCCACCGTTTCCGTATCCTTCACCTGCTTTGGAAAATGCACGCCGTCAATCAGGCAGATTACCCCCTGAAAATCATACACATCCTCTGCCAGCACCTTCACACTTCTAAAAATATCCATGATATTGGACGGATCCACGAGCCCTGAGCTTTCCACAAAAAGAAACTCCGCATCGCTCTTCGCAAGCTCCGCCAAAGCTTCCACAAGAGGATAACTGAAGGCAGGATACAAAAATGGAACCTCGATTGATTTCTTTTGATTGAACTCTCTGTTTTTGCAGAATGCTTCCGTCAATCCCTGATTTTTCCGAACTCATTTTGAATCACCTGCAGCTTTTATCGAAAATGCTCTAAAACATGCTGTAGGAAGCTGGTTTTTCCTGCCCCAAAAAGCCTGTTAAAACAAATAACTTCTTCTTTTCCATTATTCCTCCTAAGAAAAAGCGTCAAAGTATTGCTCATCTAATTTCCGGTTTGCATTTCATCTGCTTCATTCTTCTGCAAATATCTGCTTTTTCATTGACTTCTTCATTCGCCTTTATTTCTTCTAATTTATACTGAAGTACCACCTGCAACGCATTAAACAGATAGCCGATCAAGATAATCCCTATGATACATTTCTATAAAAATTCTCAAAAGCTTCTGTTTAACTCACCTTCCGAGCATAATCATAGAAGGAAGCGACAGCGTTATACTCCCCATCATAAAGGGAAAGCACTGATCCCGAGCTCCGCGCCTTTCATAAAGCGACTCCGCTATAGGAATGGTTCCGAAAATGTCCGCACATGGGAATCCCCACTAAGGCTGCTAGAATCACGCCAAAGGATTCCTTGCTCAGTAGAGAGAGAACCCGTTTAGGAATCCAGTTATGAATGAAAGATCCGATTCCCACTCTAAAAGAATATAGGAAAAACCTTTCGAAAAAGTCATTTCCACTTGCTCTTTGGCATAAGAAAGTCGTTCTTTAAAGGATAATGTGGAATGTCCCTGCCTACAGCCGATACCCCTCGAAGAATGTCCTCCACTTGATTTTCCATGCCTAAATGCTCAATCACAGTTCCTCCCTATAACTGCTAGGCAAAGCCCTAAAGGACATAGACAAAGCAATCCTTATCCCAAATATACCGCTTAGCAATACTAAACTCCCCAAGTCCACCATGGGAGAGGAAATCAGGAAGGAAAAAGACACGCCCAAGGGAAGTCCTGCTGCCGTAAATCCCATAAAAATCGGAATGGAAGAACAAAGAGCAAAAGGAGTAACTGTCCCCAAAAGAGCAGGGCTACCAGATTGCAGAAACTCTGAAAATGCTCCCAGTATCTTCTTCGTTCTTTCCGCGGGAAAAACTTTGCAGATAAGAAATCGCAAAATCAGCACACAAAGGTAAACTCGTAATTTTCACACAGTCATACAAAAAGAAGTGTAGACTGCCCTCGATGCGGCTGTCTCACATTCAGCCCCAGCTCCTCTAAAGCTAAACGCAGTAAACGGCTTAACCATGTCATCCTAAGAACTTCATCCTGAATAAATTCCATTCGTTGCACCTATCTCTCCATGAAGTTGATCTTTCATTTCTACCATTCTTTCCTTTTAAGGCTATCTTTCCACTATACCTTTCTATCCTTCTACCTTCCGTTTATTCTACCTTTCTTCCAAGAATCCTCCAGATACCTGCAAAATCCTCTTGCAATTGCTTTTTCGGATACAGCTTTCTTTGCTTTCCCTGACTCGTTCCGCTATGCCTCCTCCTCATATAGCAGCATAGATCCAGAAACATATCCAGAATGGTAAAGTTCTGATAGAACGCATTCTCTATGTACCTCCAAAAAGCACTTCACTATCCTTATAGAGAGCCTCGCTTCATTGTAATCCCTTAACAGTAAAACACAGTTCAGGCAAGATTCATCCTCCTACCATCTCTAGAAGTTGCATTTTTCTTTACCCTGGCTCCAATTCCTTTAGGATTTCACCGCAGCACGATATTCTTTTTCCTGTTAATGCCGCAGTACGATCTCAGCTCGGCAATAGCTCCAAGACGCTTGGATTTTTACCTTGTCCCGAATCGCTGTTATCTTTCCAGGGTATTCATCATACTTTGCCTCGCCGAGTAAAAGAGGTAAAATGTTGATTTTCTTTCCGTAGAAGAAATTATAAGACAGATTTATAATAACGCTGATGAGTAGCACTGCTATCGACAAGAAAATGTAAAACTCGCATGGTTTCTTCTTCACTGTTGAAGCCTTAACTTGATAAATAGAAGAATAAGACCGAATAGGATGCAAAAATGAGACTGATTATTATGCTTTTACTAATCATATCTTTTCCAATCCTATTCACTAAAAGTCATTTCGTCTATTCTATAGATGTGCAGTCATGCAATGTGATCTGCGTCCTTCTATTCTTAATACTATATAAGCAGCGACTAATCTAAAGTCTCATTTTAGATTGCCGCCGTATAAAGTCTTGTTTTGTTTAAGATATTTTCAGATTATTTTCGGATGTCTAAAAATCACTCTATTTTCGTATGCAATCCTTCCTGCCGGAGTTCTTCTCTATAGTATCTTCACCATTTCTTCAAGAGGTCTATACTTCTCGTGCATCGGCAGCTGGCTTGCATGTCATCCGCCGCATAGCCCAAAGGCATCAGGCATACCAGCTTTTACAGACTTTTGGCAAATGAATGCTTTTGCTGTCTTGGTATTTGGGAACCCATCCACCCATACAGAGCCTAGTCCCAGCTCTGCTGCCTCAAGCATCATATGATCAGCCACAATGGAGGCATCCTGCTGACCGGATAAAATTCCCTCTTCCATTTCATTCCGATATTGCTCGGACCTCCATAGCCAATCATCAGAACTGTTGGCGCATTGTACGCACATCTCGGTAAGGGAACGAGCTTTTCAATTCCTTCTGTACTTTGCACAACATAAATTCTAGCAGACTGTCTTGTTTCTGGCGACTGGGTGCGATATGCGCCGCCTCTAAAATCTTATCCAGCTTATCTTTTCTATCTGCCTCTCGCTATAATTGCGAACAGAATAACGACTCTTTGCATGTGTTATAAAATCCCATGATTTTCTCCTTTCTTCTTCCTACTATATTTTGTTCTGTTCTATGCGTTCATCTCTGTTGGATATAATCTTACTAACTTGATTATGTCATCCAAACAGTTAGTATATTTTTAGCAAGAACGCACTTTTTAGTAAGATACCTACTTTCTTTAGTAATATACTTACTTTTTAGAAACCACAATACAGCCTTGATTTTTATTGACTTTTTCTGTGAATTTCCGGAAGAATGGAGATGACATTTCTAAATCTAGAAAAATTGTTTCATTGTCCTGTAGAGGCAACACTCTCTCTCAGATTGGCGAAAGTACAAAATGATTATCCTCTGCCATCTCATCCACGATGGAACCTTGCGATATAATGAGTTATGACATATCCTCAAGCCACCGCCAAACATGTTGACACAGCAGCTTGTTGAATTAGAACATGACTGAATAATCCATAGGAAAAGTCTACCCCTGTGATTCCGCTCAAAACCGAATATTCCTTACGGAGAGAGGAAAAACTCATACAGACATTATCCATTCCATGGCGGGATTGGGACGCAAGTACATGCTGGAAGCTTTGAAGAATAAAGGTGGAAATACGCTGTAAGTAGCTTATTTGTGGACTGTATAAATTTTATGCCTTCCACTTCCATAGCGCAGTTAGCTCTATAATCCAGATACTGCACCTTCCCTTTCCCTCCTGAATCATGCATGCCAGCCTACTCTTATAATACAGTCCATCGCCTCTTCTAAAGATAAATGCAACTCTTTTGCAATATTCTGGATCAATCTTTCTTCCAGACTTTCTTGATAAAACTGTTCTAAAAGTTTCCTCTGTCATACTATCACCCTTTTGGGGCAAGATATTCTTTAATATCTTTCACAACAAAAATCAGTACTCTGTGTATGTAAATATCATAATTCGAATCAGGTAATGATTAAGACAGCACTCTGTTTTATGGAAAATATATCTGTCTCAACTCTACTTTATCCCCTTACATAAAGTGGCGCTTGCTGCCTCCATCTTTTGCGAAATCTCCTTTTGCAGTGTCACAAAATCCATATAGGAACTCTGTGCAAAAGATCCTGACAGCTTTATAGATTCTCCTTTAAAAGCATGCGCATGACAATGTTCCTCCGGGCATATCCACAGATAAGATAAGACGTGGTTCCACTTTTCGTCTTTTTTAGCATATCCAACAGGGCGATCTCGGAGTGTGTCTTGGCAAAGGATACCAGTCCTCTATGCAAGGCTTCCACTTTCATTCTTTCTCTGGCGATCCCAGTAAAACCTCTGTGTCTTTCTTCACTTCCATGGACTGTGCTTTCGCTTCCCCAAATTCACTTTTGATATCCTGGAGAATTCATCTGTTCTAGAATAAGCCTGGGCTTACATAGAAAATCTGTGGTCCATGGGGTTGATTAAAGCCTTCTACCCTTAGTAAGCATGAAAACAACTAGAAAACCGGCAATCATGGTTTCTCTTTTCCACCCTGCCTCCGTCTGCTGATCCATGGCACCTAACGCAAAACCATCCGATACCGGAAGGCTGATTCTCCTGTTCCATAGTGAGCATGGGATGGGTAATCTTAGTCCTGCCTCAGTGTTACAGTTCATCCTTTTTCCCTATGTGAAGACTTCCGTTTGTCTCTATTGCATGCCAAGGTGTGAAGCTCGTACCAGCTCTCAAAAAGAGATTCAAAAACTCTCCTCTCCTTTGTCTTTCAACACACACGACTTTAAGCTTCAAAAGATAGGGATTCTCCCACCGCTGATGTGGCTGTTTCAATCTGATAGGGAATATCCGTGATTACAGTATATTGCCAGTCCGGAAAGAACATCTTTTTGAGAGAAGAAGAACTTTACCCTTCTGGTCTTAGGTCTCCTCTATCCCCGTAACCGTGGAGATGAGATAGATATTTGATCACGATGCAAGCACTCTTTCTCCTTCTTTAGTACTTCCAAAAGAGTTGACTCTTCTAGACAACTCCCCCATCTTCATATCTTTCCACATCAGCGTAAATGCGAGTACTGCCTCAGCCCTATTCTCACTATCTTGATTCCCCGACCTGGACCATCACCCTTCCGATGTCTCCTCGAATTCCCTAACATTCCACCTCCCAAACTGCACAATTTTAGACTAAAGCATCTGCGGGGAACTCCTCTGCCCAATTCATTCTCTGTGTTATAATTGAGTTTGATAGCTAATTCATGTTGACGGAGGACATACAGAACTATTTAATCAAAACCACTTAATCTTAAATCATTTAAATCTTGTCACATTTCTTAGAAAGGCATGAAAAGCATTCTACTTCTGTCTAGTAGATTTTACTTTTCATTTTGGAGCACTAAATTTCTGCAAAATCTTTCTGACTGATTTACTTTGTGCTATAGTCAGCATATTATTGATATCTCGTAGAGTATAACTTTCAAGCAGCATTCTCCAGCTCCTAAAATATAAAAGCAATCTGTAAAATTTGGAAATATAATCTCACTCAAGTACTTTACTATTTTCCTTTCCATGTATTCTATACGCTTATTTATCTATAGCTTATCTATAGTCATCAGTTATATTCCTAATATTCTGTGGCATTGATTTAACAGGCCATCAAATTACTCCTATTTTGATCTAATTTTATTTTCATTAAAAGCAATTACTGGCTGACAATTCCTATTAAATAGGGTTTGTTAATTAGAGACAATATTTATGACAGAAACGTTTATTCAAACCAATGAGTTTTCTCCAAAATCAGATGAAGCTTATGGAGGAAGAATGAGTAGAAAACCTGTATCTGACAGCATTTTTATTCAAAGCTGAATGAAGCACTGGAAGACGTAAAAAGAGACTCCTCATGTTAAAAAGACATCGGATCACCGTAATTCCTTAAAGTATACGAAGCGAATGATATAAAAATCAGAACCTCAACCTGGTTTATCTCAAAAATACTTTTGCAAAGCAGGGCGGTGTTGCATTAAAACTGTAGAGGCATGGAAGCCGGCATCAACCAGCCTTCCGGTTCATCCAGCCAGCTTTTCACATGATGGAACTGGATAATGATCTCCATAGAAAATATCCTTTTGTTTCCAAATCTCCTCCTCCACCTATTACCCTTCGGCATGGAAAAAGAGCATGTTGTCTCTCACGACAAGACACAATCCATCTCTATTTCATCTACGTTAATCCGACTTCATTATCTTCCCCACATTGACGCTCAAGAAAAACATATATCGAAGACATTGCCTCCTTTATCGTAAAATGTCATCTAAAGATAATATACATAAATCCGCAAATGAAAATACAGTGATGAATACAGTATATGTCACTGATAGAATTTTGATAGGACGTTTGCATTTTCTTCTTTCGTTGCTTTAATTCATCTAATCTTTTATCTTTCTGTAAAATGCCACGAAATTTTTGGTAACTTTGAATATTGATTTTTCTTGATTTGTTCTATTTTAATCTGCAAAATCATTGCACTCAGCCATAGCACAAAAACAGGGAATAGGCATAAAACCCGATGAATTTAAGTATGGGAAAAGTGCTCCACTGATCATAATACATGTAGCATCATTAGAGAATCTAACTTCATCTCTCTTAACTTCTTCTGAATTTTCATCAAAGCTCTCATCTGCTCAACATCTCCATCTAGAATTATCAACAGACATCCACAAGACTTCTACCTCAATAAAAGATAATACTGTATTCCGGATAGCTTTTGTCATTCTCCAAATTGGAAATAGTTTGTCTTGAAAACAAATATTCTTTCCCGCAAGGTTATCCTGAGTGAGTGATTTCATCTGTAGTATTTGATTTTTACCAAGTTCCAAAATTCATACCTCCTTTTCATGAAAATAGTATGGATGTTGTTCTTTTCTATCAAATGGTCTTATAATCTTAGGCATTTGCTTTCAAAATCTTTTTACATTGAGCTTTTGTTATCGTTTTCTAAATAGTACGCAATCCTCTGCACAATTTACTTGATTTCTTTTGAATATATCTTCAACTGACGGCAAACTGGCTCTTAGGGCATCCGAAGACTCGCCAGTGACTTTATATTCACTTACGCCAATCCTGCTTTGAAATGTCCTTTAGGAAAAGTACATGCGGTGAAAATGTTGCTGTACAAATTCATGAACTGTGATAGGTCTCGGCAAATCTTATCTTCTTTGTCGATGAACTAAACAAATAGATTTCTCAAAATCTATTTGTTCATATTTCAAAAATTGAGCCGTGCCTATACACTTCGGGATGATCTATATCAAGACTAAGAAAATCTTATCTCCTGTAAGGATATCTATCTACATCTGACACAATGGCGGCATTTAGAATAGGCTGATCTCATGCATCCTTGTGAGTTTTCTGCATAATCCACTGCAGAACCAGTCTGCAAAGACATTTCAGCAAGTGAACTTCTGTATCCCGAAGATAACTTGCGGTGCTTTTCCTTTGAAGAATATCTCGCAACTCTGCTATATTCCGATCACATACAGACAATTTCATGATTATCCGCAATATAAAGTAGTGTTCAGTGGGGTTTTGACCAGGAAAGACCAGCAGAGAACGTTTGTATCTACCAGTATCCGCATTATACTTTTCCTTCCATAACGCACTCATTTACCAGTTCTGAATATCCTCCTCACTGTTTATACCCTATTTCTTCCGCAACTCCTGAATGGCTTTGCGCCTTCGGATGGCAGTAGCGAGGCAGTATTACCCAACAACTAATTTCTCCATTTTGCTTTGAAGAAATAAAAAGCTTATCACCGGATTTTAATCCAAGTTGACATGCCTTCTACAGGCACTGTAATCTGACCGCTGCTGGGAAACTTTTTGCCAAGTTCATATTTTCTTCTTTCGCCTTTATATTACTTAAATTTTTAAATTTCTAGATTCTTTAGATTTCAAGTTTCTTTTATTATTTTAAATCAAGCATTATAAAAAGTAAACTTTGAACTATTGAGCTTTTAGTGAATCGATAAGAAATGCAATGCCTCTCTCTGATTTCTTTATTGTAGATGCATTTTCAGAAATTTCTTTCAGAAGTTCTAAATAGACTTCCGCTTGATCTGTTCCATTGATAAGACGATTTAGCATCCAAACCGTATGTAGTGTAGGCATTCTTTTTAAGGACAGAAGAAGTTCTTCTTCATATCCTTTTTGATAAAATCTCTCCACAAAATGGACGATTGGTCCGGGACTTCAAAATCTGTCAACGGATGCTTTCCATCAGCCGGAGCAATGGCTGTACCGGAGTCTAATTGATTATAGTTTTCTTCAATTTCTTCCATGCAGTCCATCATCACGGCTTTCAAAATCCTCGCTATCTTGCATTCCGGCTTCCATTTTTGAATGATGCTGTTTAGCGTTTCCATGTCATTTCTACTCAGATTGTTCTTAGACTTTCTATTCTAACCTCTTACAATATCCATAGTAGATTAGCTCCCAATGCTCTATACATAGTAAAGCATCTCATTTTACATCTTTAAATGAAATAGAATTCATTAATTCTCCGAAGTAATCGACCTTTTTCCGGACGAGAAATAATTATACCATGCCTCGATTGTTTCCTTGGAATATAACTCTAAGTTCTCAAGTATATCTTGCCCAAAGTAGTGAACCTGCAGAGCCTGCCGTAATTAAATTTCTATCCATAACGGCTACTGTGTCTCCATAATATTTTTCTCCTGATAATTAGGACTTCCTTTCAAGAAAAATAATGCGTTACTGTATGATGATATGAATTTAAATATACCCTTACTTACATCCCAAAGTGGCGCCGCAAATAGTAGCAACCTAATATATTCTTTTCAAGAAATGACTTAGACAGTTCAGGATTTTTGATTGGATTGATCCTGCCAAATATCTGTCTCGATTAACAACAGTTCGGCTTTTTGTTTCATCTATTTCCTCGATAGTGATATCCGGAACAACTCGTTACCCCGCCGGAAGTTTTAATGGCCTTCTTAGAAGTGGAAACCGTTTGTAATTCATATCAGATTTCTGCCATTTTTGTAAAGTTAGTCCTTGTAACGAGATATCCATTTTCCCAGTCTGCCATTGTATCCAATACGTACATATATATCTATAGTCGATCCTATTTGTGCAATTTCAAAATCTTCGCATCTCTTCAATCACTGCGATTCTATACAAAAACACTCTCGCCAACTCCCCTTGCTTTTTCAGAAAGTCTTCCTTGCTAGAAGCATCATCGATAGCTGTCACTCCTTTTATCCATAGCAGACAAAACATACTATGTCCACTCGGCATCTCAGAATCTTTCCCCATCTTGGGATATCCTCTCATCATTCAATATTTTTCATCTATCTCTGAGATTTAATCCGCACCTAATTTTACGCAGCAGAAATAAAGCTATCCTTTCTGCTTTCCAATCCAGTTCTATCACTTCTTCCTTTCCGCTCTAACGCGAAAAAGCTCTTCCCAGGCATGATCCATACTTCCATACTTTCCATGCTTTTTGTTTTTCAGAAAAACGCTGCGCCGTTTGTAGTCTGCCAATAGGAGCTTGGTTAATTCTTCAAATGCGGGTTTTACGATTGCATCATCATTTCCTATCACCTGTATAAGTCTTTTCATCGGGAGAGAACCTCCTCTTACAACACCCTCTATAATCTTTACGGCATCGCTGTAGCTTAAGTCGGAAATAAGATATTTTTATCCCTCTATTTTCAAATATAAATTGACCAGCCTCTTACTTTTCCCTAACCACCGCTTTCATCAACGTACAACCTTTACGGCATGGGACGGGCTTATCTCTGCATAAGTATAATATCCGGTCATGCATCGCTTTTAGTGCATTGTCAATTCCGCTAATATGAAATCCATTTCATCGTAAGCCGGGTCTTTCATGTGCCATTCTTCAGTAAACTTCGAAAGACACTTTCTGTATCCAATTATAGATGCTCATGATCGCTTTTCCATCTCCTCTTCGTCATTCCGGTCAACTCTTTAACCCACATCCCTACCGTATCGGAAAGTATGGAATCACGTGTATTCCTCCATACTGTCCATATATTTGCAGGAAAATAAAGGCCTCTTTATCGCTGCTGTAAAAACTGTCATGCCACATCCTCAAATGCTCTGGATGAAACGGAAGTGACAGTTCTTCCGTTAACGCCCCTGAATCTTATCCCCAGTCCCTATGTTCTTTATGATAATCTTCTCGAATTCTTAGCAAATAGCCTTCGCAAAAGGCTCTCAGTAAGCTTTTCCTTTGATAAATCTTCTTACAGTTAAAGTCAAATAGATTTCCTGCGTGAATTAAAAAGGTCAGAGCTCTGCAAGACTTTCTGCAATTCTTCCCACCTCTCCTTCACTACCGATAAAGCCAATACTTTCATCCTGTAACAACACAAATTCTCCGCCACTTGCATGCATGTGCAAATGCCTCTAGCTTGTATAGAATAGCTCATTATTCTCCATAAACTGATTTCCTGAAGCTGCTTGTAAAAAGCAAATGTCACACTCTCGCATAAGCATAGTATGAAGTTCCGTATTATTATTGATCTGCTCCCATAATTCCATTCTGTTTTCCCTCCTCCTCTACAAACTGGAAGTTATCGTGTAAATCTTAATATATCCATTAGATCTTGAATCAAGAACTCCATCTGTATTTCTTTCTATTCCATTAACCAGATATACACTTTTGGTCAGTTTTTGTAAATCTCCAATCTTTTGCTTTTTCACTAATGATATAGGTTTTCAAATCATCAACTGCTATGGAAAAATTTATTCTCTTCCTAAAGGATAGTTAATTCCCTGTGTTCCACCCTTCATCATGAATTTGTTCAAACATAAACTGACTATCTTGAAAAGACATAAAAATAAATTTCTTTCCTGTCGTTCGTACTCTATTTTAAATCCTAATTCTGTAAAAATTTTTAGTTTGAAGAATATCAAAACTGATAATTCAGGAATCAAATTATTAAAATCCATACCAGCTTCTCCAGAATCTTAGTTTGGTTCACATCTGCTTTATCCCATCATTTATCAATTGATAAACGCCATCACTGTTGCTCCTATCATAGGAAGTCCTCATCTCTCACAAGGATTTTGGGCATAAAAACATACCATCATCTGAAGCTAATACTTTTGGGAAACTGTTGAGAAAAATACTCATCAACTTTTCTGAAGGCATAACGTATAAGACCAAAACAGGCATGCAATATTGATTTGATGTTAGTGGTGAACCTGAGTGAGTAAATTCGCCGACTCTATAATTCACTCTCCAGCTTCTGATATTAATCATTTTCTTTTACTCCCATCTATCCTGTTTTCAGGCAGCTCTTCGTTACGTCGCTAATCAACTCTCCAAAATCAATTGCATTTTGAGAGGTAATAATCTGCTTTTCCGGTATGCTCTCACTCTTTTTCTGCATGTTCCGAAATCTACCAATGTCTCTTGCAGCTTGCTTCTACTTCTTCTAATCCATAGATTTGTCGTACTAGGTAATATCCTTTGTAGCTGCTTCTGCAAGCATATTTAATATTAACTCTGTACTGCCTATATTATCCCTAAGATTTTGCTTTTTCAATCCTTTAGTCTTTTGTACTCTCTTGCTGTCATACCTGCTCCAAGCCTTTTAGATATTTCATTTGTGAGTATGGATATTCTTTGCCCTCTTCACCCCATGGTCTTGCCAAGCATCAGTTCATCTTACTTGAATGGCTTGTAATCTCTGATTAATCCATTCTCTGGAATATCCTTTCTGCACATAAGTTTCAAAAGCTCTCATCTATCGTCAACCTGATCGATAATCTCATCTATTCTTTCTTTTCCAACCTCTGCCAACCACATCTTAAAGGGTCCTGCCTTGGGAGATGGTGCACGATTGAATAATGCGGAAAAATCCTGCATATTGGCTTACATCCGTTTGCCTCATTTTTCCGTCTGAGGCTTTATTTTTCAACTGGCTACAAATTGTAGCCAGTTCATTGCCTCCTTTTTCAGCCTTACTTTAAACACACCCAATATTTTCTTGGATTTTCACTTTCTGCAAGAATCCCTAAAACATCATCAATAATTGAAAAATACCACTCTTTCCTTTTTCCTCGTTCCAAATTGAGCGAACCGGTCTCTTCAAAGATTTTAATTTCTGTCGTACATATCAAGACCTCCAGTACTTTCTGACATCCTCTTCATGGTCCAATCGAATCTGATTCTGCAAATCCAGATTTATCCCACTCACATTATTCTTTCCATAATGACCGCTATTCCATGCCTATTTTCTTTTTCTACCCTGTCTCCGTAAACCGCATTTTCTCCAAAAAGTCTCCTGGTTTGCATATTTTCCTTTCATAGCCAGCTTCACTTTTTATAGCCTCGCTTTTTCCACGCAGATAAAGCTCTCGTAATAATAGGCCCTCCTCTTTCCGGACTTCTTTACTGTCCATCATAAACAAGCCGATGAAAATCGTATCTCTTCCGGAAAAGGAGAGAATAAAGTCCATAATGGCAATTAAAGCTGTCATTTCAAAAAGCCAATATAGAATTTATCCTCAAGGCTTTTCCTCCGGTAATGCTTTTTTAAATCATTCAGCACTGCTTTCCTCACATGGCTTTGGTGGACAATACAAAAATACAGGGATTGCTATTCTCCAGTTTCAAAATCCCGGAGACACTCCTCTATAATTTTATATTTTGTAGATAGATGGCTGATATTCTGCATACCAGTCTGACATTTCCACTTTACCTCATTATGCATGCTTTATCTTAATTCTTTTTATCAATTTACTGCTAAGTGATAAACCTGTTTGATTTCTTTGCTATCCAAAGACCAAAGTCTCTACTTTTACGAATAAACTCCGAAATTTCTTACTGATATCTCGTAGCATCGCTCACAGATTTTCTGACGTCTCACTGGAATCTTCTTTAAAGTGGCTAAACGACGAATGGCTTCTTCCGGGTGATCTTTAAATAGGCTCTGCTTTGTCCAGACTTCTCAGCCTTCCGTAACGGCTCTTTCGGGCATTCGGCTCAGGACTTTGTAGCCATTCCGAAATCGTGGAAGGCTTTTTCCATTCCGATTTTTACATACACATATCAAAGGACTGTACAATCTCCTGCACTCCAGTTCTCATCCTTTGTAACTTCTTCCTTCATAAAATGAAGGATTTTCGTCCTCGATAAAGTATGAAAAAGAAATACCCATACATTCTCACTTGATAAACAGGAGATTGAAAAGCTCAGATGCCAAAGTCTTGCAATAAGCAAAATCAGTGGAGTGAAAAATCCTGTAAAGCTCTACTTTTCTTCCGTCTTGAAACCATTTTTCTATCGTAAGAAAATTTCTGTTCTAATGCGGCAATATATGCCTTCAAATCCACTCACTCCTTAAGAGATTTGTCTGCCCTTTTCTATTTTGCACCGACAAATCTCACTCAAAAAGTTCGTCAACTCTGTTTATCTTCTTTTTCCTGTTTCATCAAAATTTTTCTTTAATCGCTTTCGGTTGGAACTATCGCCCGATTAAGGGAGCATCCAGCAACATCAGGATACTACCGCCAACTGTTCCCACGGTTCCCGGTCCTTTCCCTAAATACGATGCCTATGGCAATCACGGAAAGAGGCGCTCAAAATCAGTCCACAAAAATACCATGTTTTTCCCAAAAATATTGATCTCGCAAATCTCCATGTTTCTATTCATCATTGACCTTTTGTTCGGTATCCGTATACATAATTAATTTCTTTTCGGTGCTTTCCGAAAAGTAGCCATCGAAGAAAAGTCATAGTTAACGGAATAAGTAAAAACCAGTAATGAACATGAATATCCAGAATCCCATTTGAAATCTCCTCCATTACTTTTTACTTCTAAAGCATTGATCAGTCCTCAGTTATACTTATAACATTTTCCATGTACTCATAAAATTTTCGTAATTCCTCATTTCATCCGGGTGCATTTATCGAATGTTGATACATGAACTTTTCGCCGAGTACTACTCTATATGCAAAGGACATAATAAAGTCAATATCGGCAGCTACAAACAGATATTCTATTTTCGCATGGGGACAACTTGCCGCAGTTTTTCCTCACTAAATTGAGGTTTCGTTTTAGAGCTTTTGCTGTCTTACGTCATAATCTTGTGTTCATAACCGGTTTTTGCGGGATTATCCGTTT
>BNJU01001804.1_pt1 | contig 32457 bp, 38 predicted proteins | sample 8539281 | NCBI WGS metagenome assembly BNJU01 (sample SAMD00202456, study PRJDB9452) | human saliva metagenome | isolation source: human saliva | place: Japan
GGAATACAATAGTTTTTGTAAAATTGGCAGCAAAAAAATTCAAAAAGAAATTTTGAAGGAAATAATATAAAAATTTATTAATTATGGGATTACATTAAAATATTTTTTTACTATTTTTAAAAGAAAAGGGGAAAAAAATATGAGTTATCGATTAAATCCATATAAAAATTTTTGAGAAGTGTGGTAATTTTTAGCAGTTATTATTTGTCTAGGAGTTCTTGCTTTTAATTTTTAAAAAAATCTAAAGAATCTGCGACAAATGAAATAAAAAAAGATGTTAAAGTTAGAGGAAAAAAATTTTTTTCAAATCAAAAGATTATAAAAAAATAATTTGACTTTTGCCAAAAAGAAAATATTCAAGAAAATAATAAAAAAATGTCATAAACGATATAAAAAAACTAATGACAACAAGACAAAAAAATGTAGATTTGCAAGATATAAAAAAAGATGACGCCAATAAAAAAATTGAAGATGAAAAAAAGAACCAAGAAAAGGCCAAAGAGCAGCAAAAAAATAATCAGCAGGAAATAGAAAAAAACAAAAGCAAAAAGGCGAAGGAAGAAGCGGCAAGAATTGAAAAGGAAAAAAGCTCAAAAAGCAAAAAGCCTTGGCAGAACAGAAAAGCAAAAAGCTGAAGCTGCAAAAGGTCCTAAAAAAATATATCCAAGTAGCATCTGTAAAAAAACAGAAGCTGGAGCTAGAAGCATAACTAAAAAAATTAGGTGGAAATTTTTTTATTATAAAAAAACTGTCGTAAATGGGAAAAAAGCATATGTTGTAATGTCAAATATGACAAATGACCAAGCAAAAATTAAATTCTATGCAAAAAAACTGTTAAATCTAAATACGGCAGCGACTATATGATAAGAGGCGGAGGAAAAATAAAAAAAAGAAGGTGAACAATGAAAAACTTTAGAGGAAATATTACACCAGAAGAAATTGTTGAAAAAAAATTAAAAAAATTCAAAAAAATATTGTGCTGACAGCTCACATAAATCCTGACGGAGATACGCTTGGTTCACTTTTTAGCATTTTATTTTTATGATAAAAAAATTTGACGATAAAAAAATATTCAAATTGTGGTAGATGACAAATTGCCAAAAATATGCGCCATTTTGAAGATACAAAATTTATTTTTAAGTTATGAGAATTTTTTTACAAAAAAATGACTTAAAAAAAATAAAAAAATGATCTTTTTCATAAGTTTGGACTGTGCAAATGAAGAGCGCTATCAAAAATCTGTGGAAATAAAAAAACAAAGTGAAAATTCAATAAATATTGACCATCACATAAGTAACACAGAACATGCCGAATTCAACTACATAGAAGATATTTGCAGCACTTGTGAACTTTTATATCAGTTTTTTTGGAAATATTTGGCATTGAATTAGATAAAAAGAATTGCAAAAATATTTGTATCTTGGAATAATCAATGATACAGGAAATTTTAGGCATGACAATGTCACAGAGCACACATTTTTTGTCTGTTCTAAATTAATTGGTGCGGGAGCAAATAATCATAAAATTGCCAACATAATTTTTGCCGTCAGCGAGAAAAAAATAGACTTTTTCGGAGAAGTTTATAAAAATAAAAAAATTGATCATAACTACGGCTTTGCATATTATTATTTGACGCAGGAAAAAGATGAAAAGAGCTGGGAATTGAAAAAGACGACACCGATGGAATTGCTGAAATGCTTTTAAAAATTGAAGGTATGGAAATTTCGCTTTTTGCAAGAGAAGAAGTTGACGGTTCGATAAAAGGAAGTTTTCGTGCAAATGATAAATATAATGTAAATGAATTGGCACAAAACTTTGGCGGTGGAGGTCATATAAAAGCTGCAGGATTTAGAACTGAGCTGACTTTTGATAAAATTATTGAAAAAAAGTGTATGAAAAAAATTTAAATTTTTTTGAAAAAAATAAAAAAAGGGAAATAAATTATGTTTAATATGTTTAATTATCTAAAAAAATAAAAGGTTTTACAAATGATGAATTAGTAAGTCAATTTGAAAAAAATAGAAGAGATGAATCAAAAGATTAATAATATTTTGGATGAAAAACCAAATGCAATATTAAAAAAATTGACTTTTAGTTATTTGGACGAAGAAAAGACAAAGTTAAATTTTTGAAATAAATATAGATATTATAAACAGGTAAAATGGGAAAAGTGATATGAAAAAAAATAATTTAAAAAGAAATATATTAATAGCATGTTTTTAGTTTAGTTGTAAGCTGTTCATATGTTGGAGTGAGGACAGTTCCAGATTCGGCAGTTGTTTCAAGAGATACAGTCGTCGAAAATAGCATTTTAGAAATAAAAAGATAAATTTGGCGAAGAAATAAAATCACAAGATGTGGGAATTTATAAAAAAAGGTTTTGGAAACTGGAAAGTAATTTTATATGGTGAAAATGCTTATTATGAAGTGAGAGTAAGTGAAGATGGAAAAAAATTGTTTCAAGTAGAGTTTTTGAAATATAAAGAAAATAAAAAAATAGAATTTTTTTAGGAATTACTTCTAATTTTAAATTAGTAGTAGCTCCTTTTTTTCTATTTTTTAAATTCTTTTATTTAAATTCTTTTATTTAAGAAATAGCGAAACAATTTTTAAAATGCAAAATGTAATTCCACTCGCAATAACAGGTCCTGCCGCAATTCCTCGCAAAAATACAACTCTGATTATTGTTCCTGCAATTAAAGTAACTGTAATTTCTGGCTGATTTGACAAGAGAGATAAACCTTTTGCAGATAAAAAGTGACACTAGAATTCCACTAAAAATTGTAATCCATCCAATTGGAGATTTAAAGGCGTTAAATAAGTGATAAAATCTAACTTCTCCTGTGGCAATCGGAATTAAAATTGCAATTGTAATGACCAAGACTCCCCAGTTTATTCCATTTTTTTCTAAATTGTGTAATAAATTTTTCAATATCCAAAAATTTAAAAATTATAAAATTTTGAAATATCGAATAAAAATTTTTAGAATTATTACAAAAAAACAGTTGCATATACAATAGATTTATTAAATTTTATAGTTCCAACTAATAAAATTAAGATTAAAAAAATATAACTTTCCAAAAATAAATTCTCCTCTCAAAAAAATCTTTTTCTTTAAAGTATAACACGAAACTTTTGTTTTTCTCAACAAAAAAATTTTTTTGTTTTAATTATTTTTTTAACAAAAAGATAGCAAGAAGTCTCCGGCTTCTACTCTGGCTTACATTTTCTTTTTCCTTAAAAGTCTCATAAAAGTTTTCAAGTTCTGTAAAATTATCTTTCTCAAGCCATTTGTAAAGATTTTTTGATATTTCCTTATCCCTTTTGGAAATCTCGCCTATAGCTTTTACCAGATGAAACTTATCATAGATGTGTATGGGATTGTAATTTCTAAGCTCTCTTACAAAGCTGTCTATCCATTTTCCGCCATCAGAGTTCACAATCAGTTTTTTCTTATCCATACTGTATCTTTTTTCAAGATAGTTAAGCACATACTCCGACACTTCCTCAAGCGGTACAGATGTAGGAAACATTATTGTATGCTTGTCAATGAGCTTGTTCCTGTCCTTGCAGAGTTTCTCAACTCCACGATATATAGCAACCATCTTTTTTGTAAAAAAAAATTGAAAAAAAGAATATATCTATGATACAATTTTTGTATAAAATATTGAAGAGAAGTTATAAATAATAAAGTTTCTAAAAAAATAATTAAAATAATATTCAAAAATCAAAAAGGAGGTGTAATTTTATGAAATATAATTTAGCATTCAAATACAGAATTTATCCAAATAAAGAGCAAGAATTATTGATAAATAAGACTTTTTGGATGTGTTCGTTTTGTTTACAATACGATTTTTGCATTTTGCTAATAAAATTTATGAAGAAACTGGAAAAAAATAAAATAATTACACCTGCCAGTTTGAAAAATGAAAATCAATTTTTTGAAAGAAGTAGACAGTCTAGCACTTTCAAATGCTCAATTGAATGTAAAACGATCGTTTACAAATTTTTTTCAGAAGAGAGCAAAGTTTCTAAGGTTCAAATCTAAAAAAAGAAGAATATTAAAAGTTATACGACAAATTGTGTGAATAATTCAATACGAATTGAGGAAAATAAATATTTGATTTTTGCCAAAATTGAAAAAAAGTTAAATTAAAAATATCATAGAGAAATACCGAAGGATTACAAGATAAAGTCAGTAACACTAACAAACAGTAATGAAAATTACTATGTTTCTGTTTTGACAGAATTTGAAAAAAAGAAATTCAAAAAGTGCCAACTAATGATAAAGTAATTGGGCTTGATTTTTTTCAATGTCTGAATTATTTGTCAGTTCTGAAAACCAAAGGGCTGATTATCCAAGATATTTTTAAGATGTTGGAGAAAAAAATTGAAAAAAATTGCAGAAATCATTATCAAGAAAAAGTAAAATTTTTCTAAAAATTGGTATAATCAAAAAGCGAAAAATATCAAAAATTGCATGAGTATATCAAGAATTGTCGAAGAGATTTTCTACATAAATTATCGAAAAAATTGTCTGAAACATATAATGCTGTGGTTGTTGAGGATTTGAATATGAAAGGGATGAGCCAGGCATTAAATTTTGGGAAAAGTGTAGGAGATAATGGATGGGGAATGTTTTTGAGAATGCTTGAGTATAAACTGATGTTTTTAGGAAAGCAATTTTTGAAGATAGATAAGTGGTTTCCATCGTCGAAAACTTGTAGTAAATGTGGAAATGTTAAAGAGAAACTGGAATTATCAGAAAGAAGTTATAAATGTGAGTGCTGTGGAATTGAGATTGATAGGGATTACAATGCAGCATTGAATATAAGAAATGTTGGAAAAGAAATAATGGAATATTAGAAAAATAAAAAAAACAGGGCAGGGACTGTCCGAAGAGCTTGGTAAATATATTTGGCTAGCAAAAGCAGGTACTTCCCAAGAAGCTCCTGCTTCTAAAAGCGGGAGTAGTTCACGAAAAATGGGATATACTTAATATTATAAAATAAAAGAAGGAGTTGATTGGCATGAAAAAAATTAGCAATTTTTTTCTAATTTTATTAATTGCAGCTTTTAGTTGTTCTAAGGAAAATAGAGAAAATAAAGTTGAAAAGAGTTTCAAAAGGTGGATTCAGGAATTTTACTGAGGTTCAAACTTCGAAAAAAATCAGAATAATGATGAGAATAAATCTCAAAGTAAAAAGATTTCTTACGAAAAAAAGAAAAGACAAGACGAGGATAAAAACACAAAGAGATAATTTGGATAAAAAAATCAAGTGGAAATTATGCAAAAAGAATTAGAAAGTAAAATGGAAAAAAATTGGAAGAAGAAATGCAAAAGTAAATTGGATTCAGGTGTGACTTCTGAAATGGTAAATGCAAATAATGAACTTTATGAAGCTTGGGACAAAGAATTGAACAAAGTGTATAAACTTCTTATGGAGAGATTGCCAAGTGATAGAAAAAGAAAAAAATTAAAAAAATGCACAGAGAGCTTGGATAAAAAGTAAGGAAGAAAAAAAGCAAATGAAGCTGCAAAAAGAAGCCGATGGAGGAACTTTGGCGGGTGTACTGCATTCAGGTACAGCAGCTAGCTTTGACAAAGGATAGAGCAATTGAACTTGCAAAAAAATGTACGATAATTTAAAATAGTAAAAAAATTAAAAAAAGACTGGACTATAACCGGTCTTTTTTTAGTATAATAGATATATGTTAAATAATAAAAAATATTGAAAGGATAGAAAAAATAATGAGATTATCGAAAGCATTTTTAAAAACATATAAGGAAGCACCAAAAGAGGCAGAAGTAATAAGTCATAAATTGATGTTGAGAGCTTCTATGATTAGACAATTGACAAGAGGAGTTTACAGCTATTTGCCATTGGGATATAAGGTTTTGAAAAAAATTGAGAATATTGTTAGAGAGGAAATGGATAGAGCTGGGTCACAGGAAATTTTAATGCCAGTGTTACAACCAGCTTCATTGTGGGAAGAGTCTGGAAGATGGTTTGCTTATGGTTCAGAACTTATGAGAATGAAGGACAGAAATGAAAGAGAATTTGCGTTGGGACCTACGCATGAAGAAGTTGTTACGGATATTGTTAGAAATACAATTACTTCGTATAAAGAATTGCCATTTAACTTGTATCAAATTCAGACAAAATTTAGAGATGAAATGCGTCCAAGATTTGGTCTTATGAGAGGAAGAGAGTTCTTAATGAAAGATGCCTACAGTTTCCATTTAACAAAAGAATCGTTGGATGAAGAATTTTTGAATATGAAAAATGCATATTCTAGAATTTTGGAAAGAATGGAGTTAAAATTTAGAGCGGTTGATGCGGATTCTGGTTCGATTGGAGGAGACGCTTCAAATGAATTTATGGTACTTGCTGAAAATGGAGAAGACGATATTTTATACAGTGACTCATCAGATTATGCTGCAAATGTTGAAAAAGCTACGAGTATCATTGAATTGAAGGAAAGTTCAGAGGAAAAATTGCCAAAAGAATTGGTTGAAACGCCTAATACTAAGACAATTAAGGAATTGTCAGAATTTTTGAATATTCCAGAGGAAAAAACTGTTAAAGCGGTTATGTTGAAGGAAGTATTGGAAGATAAAGTAAATTATGTGTTGGCACTTATTCGTGGAGATTTGGATGTAAATGAAATTAAATTGAAAAATGCAGTTAATGCTTCGATGGAATTGGAAATGATGACTGAAGAAGAATGCGAAAAATTTGGGATTGTTCCTGGATTTGCTGGATCTTATGAGAAAAAGGAAGGACTTACAGTTGTTATTGATGAAACTGTAAAATATGTGAGAAATTTTGCATTGGGAGCAAATAAAAAGGATTATCATTTTATTAATGTTAATTTGGAAGATTTGCATTATGATATGGTTGCTGATATTAGAACGGCTAGAGCGGGAGATATTTCGCCTGACGGAAAAGGTGTGCTAAAAATTGCTCGTGGAATGGAAGTTGGACACATTTTCAAATTGGGAGATAAATATTCAAAAGCATTAGATGCGAAAGTTTTAGATGAAAATGGTAAACAGCAAGTAATCCAAATGGGATGTTACGGAATTGGTGTTTCAAGATTGATGTCGGCTGTAATTGAGCAAAAACACGATGATTTTGGAATTATTTGGCCAAAATCGATTGCACCGTATATTGCAGATGTGATTATTGCTAATGTAAAAGATGAAACACAAGTAAATGTTGCTGAAAGAATTTATGAGGCGTTAGAAAATGAAAATATTGATGTTGTTTTAGATGACAGAAATGAGAGAGCAGGATTTAAGTTTAAAGATGCTGACTTAATTGGATTCCCGCTTAAAATTGTAGCTGGAAAAGGTGCAGCTAATGGAATTGTGGAAGTTAAAGATAGAGCAACTGGAGAAAGCGTTGAAGTTAAGGTTGAGGAAGTTGTTAATTTTTGTGAAAGAATTTTTTTGGCTAAATAAATTTATCTGAAAATAAAAAAATTTTATTTTTTTGTAAATTATATTTTTTTGTAAAAATTTTTTTCCAAAAAAACAAAAAAATTCTATGAAAATATAAAGAAATGTAGTATAATTTAAGTAGTAATTATGTAATAAAAAAATAAAATTAAAATTAAAAATAAATGGAAGAGAGGCTGACAAGATGGATAAAAGATCAAAAAGTAACAGCGATGTTATCTGTGCTATTAGTTTCGGCACCAACTACTGCAAAAAAATAACAACTTCAAATTTAAGAGACAATGCTATGAGAACGGATGCTGTCGAAGTTGACAATACAAATTCTGAAAAATGTAGAAAAATTATGTAACGGAAACAAAAAAATCTGAAGGAGATTTACTTGTATTAGATACAAATAAATTAAAATTTGATTATAACAGTGCAAATATAAAAGATGAATATAATCCAATACTGGAAAAAGTAAAAAAATACATTGAAGAAAAAAATTTAAAAAGTTTCAATTATTGGATATACAGATTCAAAGGGACAAAGAGTTACAACAAAGAATTATCACTTAGAAGAGCTGAAAGCGTTGAAGAAAAGATTAATTGATTTGGGACTTTCTCCTGAAAAGAATTATTGAAACAGTTGGAAAAGGAGACAGTAATCCTATCGCATCAAATGATGATGAAGATGGAAGAGCTAAAAAAATAGAAGAATTGAAATAAAAAAATCAATAAAAAAATCAAAGTTAAAAAAATAAAATAAACTATTCTTTATAAAAATATGAATAGTTTATTTTATTTATTATTATTATTTTTAAATTTATTTATAATTTTTTTAGAAATTTCTCTAATTTTTTTCTTTTTTTATTTTAAGCCGTATTTCTAATTCATTCATCCATACAAGTGGATCTTTTGGATTGACAAGTCTTTTTTTATATTGTCTTTTTTTCGTATTTTCATCCGTCCAAATAAGTTTTGTTATAGCTCCAGCTCCAATCCCAATAATCGTCTTATTTTTCTTCAATCATTTCAATGTTGTAAATAGATTCACAGTTTTTAAGCGAATATCCCAGATTTTTCTCCCCACTGAAAAACTGTTTTTTTCTGGCGGTACATATAATAAGGGAAAAAGTCCTTTATTTTTCAGTAATTTTAGAAATTTTTTTCAAAAAAATAGTCTTGTAGTCCAAAAGTGTCACGATGCTCATAATTCTCTTTATTAAGTTTACTTGCATTTTTTATCGCCAAATTATGAATTGTCAAATTTTCCACATCGTATTTTGCCACTTCGTCCAAAGTATACAAAATATCTTGAGTTGTTTCTTTTGGAAGTCCTAAAATTAAGTCCATATTGATTGAAAGTCCCATTTCTTTAGCTAATTTATAGACTTTGTCAAACTGTTTTCTGTCGTGATAACGATTCACGAGTTTTAGCGTCTTTTCATTAAATGACTGTGGATTTATGCTGATTTTATCCACGCCACCTTGCTTTAAAACCTGCAATTTTTTTTGATTTAATGTGTCAATTCTTCCAGCTTCAAATGTAAATTCTTTTAGATGGCTCAAATCATAATTCTCTTTTATCATATCAAGCAATTTTTTTATTTCTTCAGCTGATAAAATCGAAGGGGTTCCGCCACCGATGTAAATTGTATTTATTTTTAAATTTAGTTCTTGTGAAAGTTTTCCAATCTCTTTAGTTTCCTTGTAAATGTCTTCAATATATTCGTCATATCTAGCGGCATATTTTCCTTTTAAAAGATACGCTGGAAATGAGCAGTAAGTGCATTTTGTTGGACAAAAGGCAATTCCAATATAAATTCGATTGTATCTTTGTCGAGATATTTCTGCTGTTTTTTTACAATATTTATCAGCAAATTTCTTTTTTTCATCGCTGACTAAATAAATATTTTTTTCAAAATTTCTGAAATTTTTTTCATAAGAAAGTCCCATTTTCAAAAAAATCTTCCGACAATTTTTTGTAGGTCTGACGCCAATTAAAGTTCCCCATTTAAAATCTTTTTCTTTCTCAAAAATTTTTAAAAAAATAGAAGTTTTTAGCATAACTTCTGCTTGGTCAAAAATATTTGTCACAAATTTTTTTCATAGGAAAAAGTAATTTTTTTAATATGCTTTTTTTCTTCAATATTTTTTTCGATATTTTTTTAATTTTAAAATTTTCACAAATTTCAATTTTTTTATTTCAGAATTTTTTTATTATTTTTTTATAATTATTAAAAATTTTTTTCTTTTTGTCAAAAATAGCCACGACATCAATTTTTTTCAAAATTTTTCGCAAATTTCAAAATAAATATTTTTTTCTCGGAATTTGCTTTTTAAAAATATCGTATTCTTCGGATAAAAGAACTCTCACAAATTCTTCCAATTTATTTTTCGTTTACTTTAATATTTGAAACTATCATTTTTTTATTTAATCACTCCTGTGAAAAAAATAAAAGTAAAATAATAATTCCCAAAAATAATTCGATAATATCCAAACACTTTAAAATCGTGTTTTTTGATGTAATCCATAAATACTTTTATAACGGCGTAAGCAAAAATAAATGATAAAACAAATCCAAGTCCAATTAAAAACCATTCTTCCATTGTAAGAACATTTCCAATTTTAACTATCTTTAGCAAAGTTGCTCCAAGCATTGTCGGAATTGCCAAGAAAAAAGAAAATTCTGTGGCAAGGACTCTATTTAACCCAAGCAAAACTCCTCCAATTATTGTTGCAGCAGAACGAGAAGTTCCCGGAATCATCGCAAGGCATTGAAAAAGTCCAACTCCAAGTGCAAGTGGAATTGTCATTTCTTTGATTGATTTAATTTTTTCTTCTTTTTTCTTTCTTGTTTCAATCCAAATAAGTAAAATTCCATAAAATACAAGCATTATCGAAACAGTTAATGAATTAAAAAATTTCTCTTCAATAATATCATCGAATTTAAGTCCCAAAATCACGGCAGGAATTACAGCAATCACAATTTTTACCCACATTGCAATAATATCCATGCTCTCTTGCTTCGTATTACCTTTCGCAAATGGAAAAATTTTTTTCCAGTAGTAAACGACAACTGACAAAATTGCTCCTAACTGAATTATTATTTTAAAAGCGTCAACAAAAACTTTATTGTCAGATAATTTTAAAAATTGGTCAACAAGTATCATATGTCCAGTACTGCTGACAGGTACAAATTCTGTAAGTCCTTCAACAAGACTTAGTATAAAAAAACTTTTATAATACTAAAAATCATATATCATTTCCTTTCTAAAAAAAATTTTTTTATTATTATATAAAATTGTAACATTTTTTTGGCAGTTTTACAACTTTACTGAAAGAAATTAGGAAAATAAATTTGAAAATTTATGAAAAAAAGTGTTGACAAATTTCTTGAAAAAGTGGTAGAATAAATTTGTAATAATTACAAAAATATACAAAATATAAATTTTTTAAGGAGTGATAAAAAAATGTCAAAAAAACAGTTGAAAAAAATTAAATCTTTATTTAGCTAATTTAAATGTATTATACAGAAAGGTTCAAAATTATCACTGGAATATAGTTGGTTCAGGATTCTTTTCTGTTCACGCAAAATTGGAAGAATATTATAATGGATTAAATACACAAATTGATGATGTTGCTGAAAGAATTTTAGCAATTGGTGGTCGTCCTTTAGGAACATTAAAAGACTACTTAGAAGTTTCTACAATTAGTGAAGCTAAAAATGAAGCAATTTCTATTGCTGACGCAGTTGCCGATGTTAAAAAAGAATTTGAAGCAATGTTAAAATTAGTAAAAGAAGTAAAAGAAGTTGCTGATGAAGAAAATGATTACGGAACATCTGCATTAGTTGATGAATATATCAGCACATATGAAAAAGATTTGTGGATGTTAAATGCTTATTTAAAATAATTTCTTTTTAATTAAAAATTTTACAAAATTATTCAAAAAAATTCATTACTATACTTTTAAATTTGAGAGAAAAATCTGAATGTTGATTTTTCTCTTTTTTTAATTTTAATTTTTTTAAATTTTTTTGATAAAAAAATCTAATTTTTTTATTTCAAAATATTAAATTTTTTTCAAAAATTATAAAACTTTAATAAAAAAATAAATTTTCAAATCTTGAAAAAAAGATAAAGAAATATGTTATTATATTATGAATGATAAAAATAAATAATCATAGTTATATATAGAAAGGAGAAATAAATAATGGCAAAAAGATTTACATCCTGCATACAATTTTTGTAGTGTTTGAAGATACTAGTAATGGAGACAAATTCTTAACAAAATCAACAAAAAAACTTCTAAAAGAAACAACTACTTTTTGAAGGAAAAAGAATATCCTGTAATAAAAAGTTGCAACAAGTTCAACTTCTCATCCATTCTTTACTGGAAAATCTAAATTCGTTGATGAAACTGGAAGAGTTGATAAATTTAAGAAAAAAATACAATTTATAATTTGAATTATAAAAAAATAAAAAGCAGAGGTTTTTTTACTCTCTGTTTTTTTTTGAATTTTTTAGAAAAAATTGAAAAATAGGAGAAAATAAATGGAAAAACCAATAAAATATGAATTGGAAAAAAAGGATAAAAATGCCAGAGCTGGTGTAATTTCAACTCCGCACGGAGAAATTAAGACTCCTGTATTTATGCCAGTTGGAACTCAGGCAACCGTTAAAGCTATGACGAAAGAAGAATTAAAAGAAATCAATTCTCAAATAATTTTGGGAAACACTTATCATTTGTATTTAAGACCTGGAGATAAATTGGTAAATGATTTTGGTGGATTACATGGCTTTATGAATTGGGATAGACCGATTCTTACGGATAGCGGCGGATTTCAAGTTTTTAGCTTGGGAGATTTGCGGGATATAAAAGAAGAAGGAGTTAATTTTCGTTCGCATATAGACGGCTCAAAACATTTTTTATCGCCAGAGAAATCTATTGAAATTCAAAATAACTTGGGAAGTGACATCATGATGGTTTTAGATGAATGTCCTCCGGGACTGTCTTCTAGGGAATATTTAATTCCATCAATTGAGCGGACTACAAGATGGGCAAAAAGATGTATAGCTGCTAATAGAAATAAAGAAACACAAGGGCTTTTTGCAATTGTCCAAGGTGGAATTTATGAGGATTTGAGGGACAAAAGTTTTAATGAGTTGTTTGAGATGGACGACGATTTTTCAGGATATGCGCTTGGAGGACTTGCGGTTGGAGAGCCTAGAGAAGATATGTATAGAATTTTAGAATACATCACGCCAAAGTTGCCGGAGGATAAACCTAGATATTTGATGGGTGTTGGAGAGCCTGTGGATATGTTAGAAGCTGTGGAAGATGGGATAGATATGATGGATTGTGTTCAACCGACAAGACTTGGAAGACATGGGACAGTTTTCACAAAATATGGAAGATTGGTTATAAAAAATTCATCTTATTCGAGAGATGACAGACCGCTTGACGAGGACTGTGATTGCTATGTTTGTAAAAATTATACGAGAGCCTACATAAGACATCTTTTTTTAAGACTGGAGAAATTTTTGGGACAAAGACTGGCGACTTATCACAATTTGCACTTTTTGTTAAAATTAATGGACAATGCTAGAAATGCTATTTTGAACGAAAAATTTCAGGAATATAAAGAAGAATTTTTGAAAAATTATGCGATGGGGAAAGAGAGTGATTGGATAAAGCCAAAGATTTTTGGAAATCCGACTATTGTGAAAAAAGGGAAAAATGAAGTTATGTTATAAAATAAAAAAAGAAGAGTTTATTTAAAAATTCTTCTTTTTTTTATATTTTTCTTTATTTTTTTAGTAAAAAAATACAAACTGCATTATTATTATTATTTATTTAGTAATTTTTTTAATCAAATATAAAAAAATTTTTTTATAAAATATCATTTATCGAATAATCAGAATAAATAATTTTTTTCTTTCGTCAAGCAATTTTTTTCAAATTAATTTTTTTACTAAAAGGAAGATATCTTAAATAAATATTTTTTTCCCACTTAGTTTTTTTCTGTCTTTTTTTGCCAAATTTTCAAGAAAAAAATGACATTTCTTGGAATTTTTAATCTCAGTTGTAATTTCTATAATATTTTTCGTTTTCCATTTCTTCTTTTTGAAAAAAATCCAGTCTTTCTAAAAATTCATTGTCATTCAAAAATTACACAAAATTTCTCTTTAACTTTAATATTTTTTTATTTTTTTGCCAATTTTATATTCAATTTGTTCGACTTTTTTTATAATCTATTTTTTTAACTTCTTCTTTTTATTTCAAAATTTTTCTTGATTTTTCGTCTATATTTTTCCATATCTTTTATATTTTTTTATCTTTTATCTTTATCTTTATCTTTATTTTTTTATTTTCATCTTCATTCTCAGAATTTATATTTTTCGTTTTTTTATTTTTCATTTTCATTTTTCTAAAAAAACTATTTTCTACAGAATTTGTTTTTTTAAATAATTTTCTTCTTCTTTGATAAAACAAATATTTTTCTGGAATAAAATCGTAAAAATACAGTAAATGGATATTCAGTTTCATATTTTTCGTTTATTTCAAAATATTTATTTATAAAAGGTTCGTTGTATTCAAAATCATCTTTATTTTTTTAACAACGATTTGACTTTTTTTAGAAGTTATTTTTTTATAATAAATTCCAATTGTGAGTAAAAATATTTTTAAAATCTGACATTTCATATTTAAATTCTTCTTTTTTTGCTAAAAAAATATTTTTTTATGATTAAATTTTTTTATTTTGTCTAAAAAAATTTGTGCAAGTAATTTTTTTCGTCTGAGTATTATATTCCATTTTTTTCCAATCAAAAACTCTTTGATTTCTCTAAAAATTTCTGCATCTTCATATCCATAACCATTGAATTTATATTTTCTTCTTATCAAAAACTTCGACTATTTTGTGAGTTTCAGTTTGCCTAATATTTTCGATTTTAACCGAAAATTTCCAGTTATAATATTTATTTAGCAATAAAAGCATATTTGAAATATTGTAATTAAGTCGTCCAATAATTTGTCTTCCACAAAAAAAGTTCAATTTGGTCAAAATTTGCTTTCATATTTATTTTTTTATTTTCGTCCCATTCAATATTTGTATAAAAAAACTGATTTTATTGGAAACGAAGTATTGAATAACGAATGATAATAGAGTAAAGTTTCGTCTTTCATTTTTAGACGGTTTTTACATCTTCAATATAAACTTTTTGTGTAAAATTTATTTTTGAAACATTTCAGATTTTTAATTTATAAACGATGTCGTAAATTAAATTTTTTTGTTCAAATCTTTAAAATATTCTCCTGAATTAAACCAAACTGCATTTTTTTATTTGAAAAAAACCTTTTTGCTTAAGGTCAAACATTATGTGATTTTTTTATTTTTCTCCAATGAATTTAATATTTTTCAAAAAGCACATTATTTGTCCTAAAAGTTGGCGTTGGATTTCCAAAACCAAAAGGTTTTAGTTTTTCTGTCAGCTGAAAAAATTCGTACGAAATTTTTTGTATCGGAATTTGCTTGTCAATTTCGATAATTTTCACAAAATCGTCTTTTGTCAATTTAGTTTTCGCAAATTTATTTACTTTTTTTTGAAAAAGCGGAATATTTTTTATCGGAATTGTAAATCCAGCCGCACCTGAATGTCCTCCAAATTTTAAAAATAATTCTGGCATTGACTGTAGAACTTCCAAAATATTGAAATTTCCAATACTTCTGCACGAACCGACTGCAATTCCTTCATCTTCTTTAACTTCCATTATTATTACTGGTTTATAGTATTTATCAACAATTTTTGAAGCTGCAATTCCAATTACGCCGTGATGATATTCAGGCGAATAGTCAATAATTACAAAATCATTTGAAGTGTCAGTATTTTTCAATTTTTGTTTTTCAATTTTTTTCCACAATTTTATTTTGCAGTTCTTTTCTCTCAAAATTTCTGTTAATAAGTTCTTTTACAATAACTTCAATTTCTCGTTCGTTATCCGAAGTCAAAAGTTTTACAACCATTTTCGCATCTGTAAGTCTTCCAGCTGCATTAAATACAGGCGCTATGATAAATCCCACATCGTAAGTTGTGTACTCAGTTTTTTCAATATTTTGCTGATTTGAAGAAAATAATTTATAGAGCAAAAATTTTAGTCCTTTATGTTTTGTGCAAAGTAATTGCTCCAAACCAAATTTTGTAAAAATTCTATTTTCATCCGTAAGTGGCACAATATCTGCAACTGTTCCAATCGCCACCAAATCCAAATATTTATTTGTCTCTTCTTTTTTTTCAGCTCTTTCAAAAAGACAAAGCACAACCATAAAAATAGTTCCAACTCCAGCCAAAAATTCAAAAGAAAAATTGTTTTCTTTCCTTTTAGGATTAATGACCGCCAAAGCTTCTGGAATTTTTCCGCCGTGCAAATTGTGGTGATCTGTAATTATTATAGGCAAATCTATCGAATTTGCAAATTCAACTTCGGGAAAAGCAGTAATTCCACAGTCAACTGTTATTACCAAATCCGCTCCTGAATCTTTTATTTTTTTAAGTGCTTCGTTATTTAGTCCATAACCTTCATCTCGAATTGGAATGTAGTAATTTACATTCTCTGCTCCAAGTTCTTTTAGAGCTAAATATAAAACCGAAGTGGAAGTGATTCCGTCAACATCGTAATCTCCATATATCCAAATATTTTTTTGCTCGAAATTGCTTTTTTCAATTTCAACAACAGCTTTTTCCATATCGCAAAGTCCCAAAGGATTTTCGACATCTTTCAAACTTGGATTAAGAAATTTTTTTATTTTTTCGTCTGAATCAATTCCTCTTGAATAAAGAATTTGCAAAATATCTTGATCAATTGAAAACTTTTTTGCTTCATTTTGATTGGCTCTTTTTTTATTTTTTTACTTTTTTTAAATTTTTTTCTTTTTTTCTTTTTCATTGCTTTCATTTTTTTATTTTTTTATCTTCATTTTTTTAATATATTCCCTTTCCTGTCGTGGACTTGGAATAACTTTTTGAACGCCATCTTGTATTTCTCATTTTTTTCTCCTCTTTTAAAATTTCCCCCATTAATTTTTTTGTAAAAGTATTTTTTGGGAATTTCAAAACTTTACTTTTTATATTTTTACCACATTTTTTAATTTTATTTAAAATTAAAAATAAAAATTATTTTACTTTATTTTTCAAAATTTATTGACAAAGATGCATTAAATAAGGTAAAATTTTTATATATTTTAATATAAAAAAATAAATTTTTTTGAAAGGAGAAAAAAAGATACTTTATGTCAAAAAAAATAAAAATCACACCAGCTTCTGTAATAATTGGAGTTATTGGAGCTGTACTTATTTCTGCGAGTTCATTTTACACTGTTTTAAAATTTGGTGCACTGCCTTGGCCAACAGTAATGGTGACGCTAATTTCCATCATGGCGCTAAATTTTTTCAAAAAAACTGACAGTAAAGAAATTACGGTCACTCACACGATTATGAGTGCTGGATCAATGGTTGCTGGAGGTGTAGCATTCACAATGCCTGGATACTTGATATTGGGTGGAAAACTTGAAAATATCAATAAAACTTTGCTTTTTGTGACAATTTTACTTGGATCTGTGCTAGGTTGTGTTCTTTCTTTTATTTTTAGAAAAAAGATGATTGAAGAAGAGAAGCTTGAATTTCCAATTGGAGAAGCGGCTTATAATTTGGTAAATTCGGACAACACCAAAAAAGATGGACTTTTTGTCGGATTAGGAGTTCTATTTAGCACAGTTGTTTCCGTTTTGAGAGATATTAACTTTACTAAAGGGAAATCTCCGATTATTCCAACGCTAATTTCTACAAAAAATGGATTTTTAAGTTTTTATGTTTCTCCACTTTTAGTTGGAATTGGCTATATTTTAGGATTTTTAAACACTTTTATCTGGTTTTTAGGAGGTGCTTTAGTTCATTTTATAGCACAGCCTTTGGCAATTTCAAAAAAATATAAAAAGATTTTTGATCTTATGAAAAAAATAGTTTTGGAATGGGAATTGTTGTCGGAATTGGATTTGGAGTAATTGTAAAACTAATTTTTTTCTCAATTAAAAAAAGGAGAAAAAGCACTTCTATATTTTTCAAAAAAATTATTTGTCTATTTTTGTAATAACGGTGTTACTAATTACTTTTTATTTACAAATTGCCGATTTTGTTAGCACTTTGTTCTTTTTAGTAATTTGTATTTTTATGTACGATAATCGCTGGATATTCGACTGGAAAAAAACAGGTGTAAATCCGATGGAAATTTATGCAATTATCACAATTTTAATAATTTCTTTTTTTAGGAAAAATTAAAAATTTTTTTAAACTTTGCTTTTTTTCCACAAAATTTTCAACACTTTTTATTATTTTTTTAGCATGTATCGTCGCAGTAGCTTGTGGACTTGCGGGAGATATTTTTAAATGACTTTAAATCAGGTTATAAAACTAAAACTGATCCAAAAGAACAGTTTTTTTAGGAGAACTTATAGGAGCTGTTGTGAGTTCGGTTGTTATAACTTGGCTATTTTTTTCGTATTTTTTTAACATTTATAAAAAAATATTGGTCCAAAAAGAAAATTCAGAGTTAATAGTGCTTCAAGCTTCAATTGTTGCTTCAATTATAAATGGAATTCCATTTATTCAGTTTTTTTCTTCTAGGACTTTTTAATCGGTTTTTGCACTTTTATATGTTAAATTTTTCCTGTCCTAACTTTTTGGAATAGGAATTTATGTCCCATTTTACTTGACTTTACCAGTATTTTTTTAGGTGGACTTCTAAATTTAATCTTTGGAAAAAAATTTCTACTAAATTTTCACAAAAAAATTTATGATGTTTTCAAACGGATTGATGTCAGGTGAAGCAATTATCGGAGTGATAATTTCACTGATTGCATATTATTTTTATATTATTTCGCTAAAAATTAAAAACATGACGAGAGGTGATTAAATTGATTTTAGGATTTGACATTGGAAATACTCATATTGTTCCAATTTTTTTACAGCAATGAAGGGAAATTTTGGCATCTTTTAGAATTCCTACAAATTTAACTTATACAGAAGACACTTTTTTTGCTGTATTAAAGACATTATCTGAAAATAGTAAAATAGATATTTATAGAACTCAAAAGTATTATTGTTTCTTCAGTTGTGCCACATATAAATGAAATTTTTTTATTATCTTGGAAAAAAATATTTTTAAACTTACGCTAAAATTTATTTCGCTAGAAAATACAAAAAAAGAAATTATTTTTTTCAGAAAATTTTTGAGCGTGGATTGGGAGCTGACAGGATTTGTGACATTTTAGCTCTTAAAAAAACTTATAAAAAAATGAATTTGTTGTAATTGACTTTGGCACAGCAACTACTTTTGATGTGATAAAAGACTCAGTTTACTGTGGTGGCTGTATTTTACCTGGCATTACGCTTTCAATAAATGCGTTATTTACAAATACGGCAAAATTGCCAAAAAGTTTCATTTGAAAACTCAAATTCAGCACTTGGCACAAATACGACGGAGCAAATTAATGCAGGAATATTTTTTGGAAATGTTGGAGCAATAAAAGAACTTATTTTTCAGTACAAAAAAGATTTTCCAAACGCTTGTGTAATAGCGACAGGTGGACAAGGCAAAAAAATTTCCGAATATGTTGAAACAATAGATGAATATATAGAAAATTTAGGTGCTAAAAGGAATTTTTTTGAGTTTTATAAATTAAATAAAAAAATTAATTTTTTTATTTTTAAAGATTTTTTTGAATTAAAATAAAAATAATTAAAAAGTTGAAAAGTTTTTATTTTTTTGATTTGATAAATATCTTTTTAATTCAATTAAACTTAAGAGTAAAAAGATTTTTGAATAAAAAAATAGGGGGATAAAATCCCTTATTTTTATAATTTTATCAATAACTCCTCCACCTAAACATTCTTCGCCATTGTAGGCAAACCACAATTTGTCCTAATGTCACTGCTTTTTTTGTGGAGAATCAAAAAAATCACTTCGTATTTTTTTCGTTATCCAATTTATTAATTGTTGCTTTTTGTATCAGCTTGTCTGTATCTGAACTTTACTGTGCATTTTAATGGAAATGAAACATCATCAGGATTAATAAAATTAAAATCTGTCGCAATCATTCCTTTTGAATAGAGAAGTGAATTATCACCTTGCGTAACAATTAACTGATTTTTTTCCAAATCTTTATCCACAACAAACCAAGGTTCTCCAGTCCCTTCTTTCGTATTTCCAATTCCAATTCCCTTTCTTTGTCCAATTGTGTAATACATAAGGCCATGATGTTTTCCCAAAACCTTTCCTTGAATATTTACAATTTCTCCATCTTTTGCAGGTAAATATTTAGACAAAAATTCATTAAAGTTTCTTTCTCCAATAAAGCAAATTCCTGTGCTATCTTTTTTCTTTGCAGTCGCCAAATTATATTTTTGTGCAATTTCTCTAATTTTAGGTTTTTCATAGTCTCCAATTGGAAATAGCACTTTTTCTAATTGTTCTTGATTTAGTTGACACAAAAAATATGTCTGGTCTTTGTTGTCATCAACTCCACGAAGCATGGTTGACTTAATTTTGCCATTTTCATCTTTTTCGTGAATTATTCTGGCGTAATGCCCTGTCGCCACATAATCCGCACCAATTTTCATTGCATAGTCTAAAAACGCTCTAAATTTAATCTCTTTATTGCACATCACATCAGGATTAGGTGTTCTTCCTCTTTTATATTCATTTAAAAAGTAAGTGAATACTCGATCCCAATACTCTTTTACAAAATTTACTGAATAATATGGGATTCCCAGTTGCTCAGCCACAGCAATCACATCTTTGTAATCTTCCTCAGCCATGCAAACTCCATTTTCATCTTTTTCTTCCCAGTTTTTCATAAAAACTCCGATGACTTCATAACCTTGTTCTTTTAAAAGAATTGCCGCAACAGAAGAGTCGACTCCACCTGACATTCCCAAAACAACTTTTTTCTTTTTCATATATATTTTCTCGCTTTCTGTTTTTTTATTTTTTTATATGCAAATAATAACATTAAGTATTTTTATTTGTCAATTATTTTGAAAAATTTTTTTGTGTTATTTTAATTTACTTTTTTTAGCAAAAAAATTTTTTTGAAAAAAATGTACTATAAAAAAATCTATAAAAAAAAATAGGTTATTTAGCCAAAAAAAGTGAAAAATAATTTAAGAATATGTTTGCTTTTTATGAAAAAAATATAGGGTATAATACTTATAGACTTAAGTAAAGTTACAATATTAAAATGATTACAAATATACAGATACAGAAAAATTTTTTTGAAAGGAAGTTTATAATATTATGGACGCATGGAGAGGATTTAAAGAAGGAAATTGGAAAGACAACATTGATGTTACAGAATTTATCAGATTAAATTATACAGAATATTTAGGTGATGACAGCTTTTTGGAAGGACCGACTGAAGCAACTACTAAATTGTGGAAAGAGCTTTCTGAAAAATTTAAAGTAGAAAGAGAAAAAGGTATTTATGACGCTGAAACTAAAATACCTTCTCAAATAGAATGCTTATGGAGCTGGATATATTGATAAAGATTTGGAAAAAATTGTAGGACTTCAAACTGATGCTCCACTAAAAAGAGCAATCTTCCCAAATGGTGGATTAAGAATGGTAAAAAACAGCTTGGAAGCTTTTGGTTATAAATTAGATCCAGAAACTGAAGAAATTTTTTTACTAAATACAGAAAAAAACTCACAATGACGGAGTTTTTCTCAGCTTATACTGAACAAATAAGAAAAGCAAGACATACAGGAATTATTACAGGACTTCCAGATGCTTATGGTCGTGGAAGAATTATCGGAGATTACAGAAGAGTTGCTCTTTACGGAGTTGACAGATTGATAGCTGACAGAGAAGAACAATATAAAAAAATTTAGATCCAGCTGAAATGACTGAAGATGTAATTAGACTTAGAGAAGAAGTTTTTGAACAAGTTAAAGCATTAAAAGCATTAAAGAGAATGGCAGCAGCTTATGGATTTGATATTTCAGGACCAGCTACTAATGGTAAAGAAGCAGTACAATGGCTATATTTTGCATACTTGGCAGCAACTAAAGATCAAAATGGAGCTGCGATGAGTATTGGTAGAACTTCTACATTCCTAGATATTTTCTTGGAAAGAGATTTGCAGGAAGGAACTTTGACTGAAAAAGAAGCTCAAGAAATAATGGATCACTTCGTTATGAAATTAAGAATAATTAGATTCTTAAGAACACCTGAATATGATGCATTGTTCTCAGGAGATCCAGTTTGGGTAACTGAATCAATTGGAGGAATGGGAGCAGATGGAAGATCAATGGTTACAAAAAATTCATTCAGAATCTTACACACATTGTACAACATGGGAACTTCACCTGAACCAAACTTAACAGTTTTATGGAGTGAAAAATTACCTGAAACTTGGAAAAAATTCTGTGCCAAAGTGTCAATTGATACTTCATCAGTACAATATGAAAATGACGACATTATGAGACCACAATTTGGAAATGACTACGGAATCGCATGTTGCGTATCTCCAATGACAATTGGACATCAAATGCAATTCTTCGGAGCAAGAGTAAACTTGCCAAAAGCATTGTTATACGCAATTAATGGTGGTAAAGATGAAAAATCTAAGATTCAAGTTACACCAGTTGGACAATTTGAACCAATCAAAGGTGAATACTTGGAATTTGACGAAGTATGGGAAAAATTAGATAAAGTGTTAGACTGGTTAGCTTCAACTTATGTTAAAGCATTGAATATTATTCACTATATGCATGACAAATATTCTTATGAAGCATTAGAAATGTCATTGCACGACATTAATATCAGAAGAACAGAAGCATTTGGAATTGCTGGACTTTCAATTATTGCAGATTCACTTGCGGCTATTAAATATGGTAAAGTAAAAGTTGTAAGAGATGAAGAAGGAGATGCAGTTGACTACATCAATGAAAAAGATTATGTTCCATTTGGAAATAATGATGATGCAACTGACCAATTTGCAGTAGATATTACAAGAAGATTTATGAACAAATTGAGAACTCATAAAATGTATAGAGATGCAATCCCTACACAATCAGTATTAACTATTACTTCAAATGTTGTATACGGTAAGAAAACAGGAAATACACCTGATGGAAGAAGAGCTGGAGCACCATTTGGTCCAGGAGCAAACCCTATGCATGGAAGAGATACAAGAGGAGCTGTTGCTTCACTTGCTTCAGTAGCAAAAATCCCGTTTGAAGATGCAAATGATGGAATTTCTTATACATTCGCAATTACACCAGAAACATTAGGTAAAAATGCAAATGAAAAACAAACTAACCTAGTCGGATTAATGGACGGATACTTCAACCAAACAGGACACCACTTAAATGTAAATGTATTCGGAAGAGATTTACTAGAAGATGCAATGGAACATCCTGAAAATTATCCACAATTAACAATCAGAGTTTCTGGATATGCAGTAAACTTTGTTAAATTGACTAGAGAACAACAATTAGATGTAATTAACAGAACAATTTCAAACAAAATGTAATTTTTGAAAGTTTAAAAATTTAAAATTTAAATTTAGCTGTTAAACAAATTCAATTTAAGCAAATTCAATAAATTGTTAAAAATATGAAAAATGTCGCATAGTTTCATAAAATATGAGTTATGCGGCATTATTTTCTATTATTTGAATATAAAATAAACATTTATATTAAATTTTATATTGAGTTTATATTAAAAAAAGTAAGAGAAAAGAGAGAATTTATATGGAAGTAAAAGGATATATACATTCATTTGAGTCTTTTGGGACAAAAGATGGACCAGGAATTAGATTTGTACTGTTTTTACAGGGATGTCCTTTGCGATGTTTATATTGCCATAATGTTGACACCTGGAAAATTGAAGATAAAAAAATGGTGCTGACTGCACAGGAAGTTATGAAGGAAATTTTAAAAGTGAAGGATTTATAAAAACTGGTGGAGTTACTGTGTCTGGTGGAGAACCTTTGATGCAGCCTGAATTTCTGATGGAATTATTTAAACTTTGCCGTGAAAATAAGATTCATACGGCACTTGATACATCTGGATATATTTTTAATGAAAAGGCGAAAAAAGTGTTGGAGCTTGTGGATATGGTGCTTCTCGATATTAAGCACATAAATCCTGAAAAATATAAAATATTGACTTCTGTAGATTTGGAAAATACGCTAAAATTTGCAAAATATCTGAAGGAAATAAATAAACCGGTTTGGTTAAGATATGTATTAGTTCCAGGATATTCTGATGATGAAAAAGATTTACACGACTGGGCTAAGTTTACTTCACAGCTTACAAATGTGGAAAGAGTGGATATATTGCCATTCCATCAAATGGGAAAATCAAAGTGGGAAAAAATGAAAAAAGTGTATAAATTACAAGATACGCCGACTCCTACGAAAGAATTGATTGACAAGGCTGAAGATATTTTTAGATCTTATGGGTTAAAAATGCTGGAAAAATAAAATTAAGGGAATTATTTCTAGTTTTATTAGAAATTAGTTCCCTTTTAGATTTTTATTGTTTGAATTTTTATCGAATAAATTATGTCTTTTGCTTGTCCCAAATTATCAACTTGTGCAATTCCTATACCAATAGCTTTCGATTTAAAATGGATTAAAATTATATTTTTGAAATAAACGATTGTATTTGAGATAAATTTACTTGAGAAAGTAAAGGTATATATGGTTCAAAAATTTGTAAATACATCTGACGAACCGTATAACTTGAAAAAGTTTTTTTCTCTTTCTGGAATATATTTTTATCCAATTAGGAACATTTATATTTTTTTGCATGATATTTAGTCAGATTGACTGTAATTTCATCTGCTAGTTGTTGTATATTTTCATTGTTTTTTTAGCTATCTAGTACAAGTAATTTTCTATCTGTTTTTTTCTCAACCTGTAAAAACTCTACATTGAAAGATTTTGTCTGATTTGCAATTTTTTTCAATGATTTCCTTAATTTTATGTAAATTATTCATATTATATTTTTGTAAGATAAAGTGTTAATTGTATTATATATTTTTTCATAAAGGCTTTCAATTCCATTCTCTTTTAATTTTTTTGAAATATTTTTCAACATTTGTAGTTGTGTTATTATCTAAAAATTACAAAAAAACATTATAATCTACATTAGGATTAGAACCAAATAGCGGTATAAGAAAAAAATCAGAATTAGAATTACAACACCAATACTATCACTAGAATTAGAAGTTTTTGTAGTCTGAGCTAATATTAGTAGAATCATAATCAGAAGTATTTTTGCTCTGAAACTGAAATGTCAGAATTAGAATCAGACGTACTGTAATCTGTATTAGAAAAAAATATTAAAACAAAATATTATAAAAAAATTAAAAAAAATATTTTTTTATCATAACAAAACCTCCTAAATTTCCTATTTTTAGATTACTTTTTATTTGTTATAATTATACCCTAAAAATAGTATAAAAAAACAAGGTTTAAAAAAATATTTTTAACAAATATCTCCTACATTTTTTTCCCAAAAATTTAATGCCTGGCTCATCCCTCTCATATTCAAATTTTCAACAACCACAGCATTATATTCTTTAGACAATTTTTTTCGATAATTTATGCAAAAAAATCTCTTCGGCAATTTTTTTAATATACTCATGCAATTTTGATATTTTCAATTTTTGCTTATACCAATTTTTAGAAAATTTTACTTTTCTTGATAACAATTTCTGTAATTTCTTCAATTTTTTTTCTTTACGGTAAAACAATACTCTTTATCTTACAAGATAACAAGAAACGTCATTTCCATCTTGATTAAGCACAGCTTCTCTACCTTTTATGTGAATTTCAATTTTTCTGTCGCTATATTTTGAACCGCTTGCGGATACAACTTGGTCTAATTGAAATCTGGAATTTGATGACTCATCAATAAGTTGAATTTTGTCTGATGTAACATAAACTACAACAAATTTTTTTCCGTTACAATTAAATGTTTGGGAAGGAACTTTTTTGCGTGTATCATTTATTGGTGGATATTTTCTTACTTCATTGCTGTTATTAGATGAAGCGCAGCTCATTAATGATACACTTCCAAATATTACTAGTAATTTCTTAGCTAATTTCATCATTAAGTTGCACCACCTTTTCTTTAATTTTTTTAAAATATTCGACTTTTAGTTTAAGCTTTACAGGCTCTTACTCCATATTTAAAATATTTTCTCCAATAAGGCTTTTTAGAGACTCCTTTGGAAGATGAAGCATTAATAAATATCGAGTTTCCAACATAGACAGCTGTGTGGTCTATTCTGTTATCAGGTCTAAAATACATAATATCTCCCTGATTTTTAGATCTTTTTCCTACAACTCTTGGTCCTTTTTATTTATTGAGTTGAAATTCTTGGTAATTCTTGATTAAAAAGTTTCACGATAAACTCTACGAGTTAATGCTGAACAATCAATTCCTTCTTTTGAATCTCCACCTAATTTATATTTAGTTCCTTTCCATTTACTATATGAAGTTAAAAGTTTTTTTCTATGTTAACTTTACGTTTTTTTCCTGAGTTAAACCTGAAGCCATTACTTTAGCGTGCCTTTTGTTTTTATTCTGCCATTTTAGTTTTCGAGAAGAGGGCTTGTGTTTTTTTGATGAAATGCTGTAAATTCTTGTATTATGTGTTGTTGTAGAGCTTTTTTTAGTAGCTGAATTTTTTTATTAGAACTATTGGTATTACTAACTTTTTTTAGTTTTTTTGTCTCCTTTGCCTGTAAATTTGCTCCTACAAAAGTTGACAATACACAAATAGCTGTCATAAATTTATTTTTTTCATATTTTTTTATTCCTTCCAAAATTAGTTTTTTTAATGTAGTAATAATGCTGAATAAAAACTCAGAACTAAAATTATTTTTATTTCGAATATCATTTTTTTATCAATTTTTTTGATACGATAATTGTATCATTTATTTGAAAAAAATTAAATTGGTTATTTTTCTCAAAAAAATAAAAAGAGACTGTTTCACAAAAATCACTTTATGAGACAGCCCTCTGAAATACAAATTTATTTAAGGGAAAGAATATATTTAGAATGATGTTCCGAATCCTACACCAATACGGGCATTCTTATCCTTAGTATCGTATCCACCATTTACTGAGAAATTAAAGTTTCCTATTTCCATTCCAACTTTCACTCCACTTCTAAAGTTTCCACGATTTTCATCTTTTGCAGATAATTTATAAGTTCTGTTTGTATCTACATATTTAATTTCATTTTTCTTATGATCAATTTTTCCAAGTTCATGTTCATACGCTAAATCTAAAGACGCTTTTTAGTTTAGTTTTATCTGTAATTTCTTTTGTATAAGCAACTTCTACACCAACAGATGGTTTAACTGAATAATAGCTATTTCCTTTAACATCCAATTTGAAAGTTCCATCTTTTTCTTTAATTCTTTCAAAATTTCCATATCCAAGCTTTTAATGTTCCATAAGGTTTGATAGTACCATTTTCACCTAACTCATAAGTTTTACTAATTTCATTCTTAATTGAGAATCCATAAGCGTTGTAATCAGCTTTATTTTTCGTAAATATTTCCTGCCATAAATCTACGTTTCATAGAGTTTTGTGAAATAAATATGTCTCCACCAAAAAGTCCAATCAAAGTTGTTTTAATTCGTATTTCTTATAACCACCTAATTTAAACATTGTGATATTTTTCTTTTGAATGTGCAATATCTTTGAATTTATATCTATTTATTACAACACCACCGTAAAGTCCCCAATTATTATCAGTATTGTTAAATAAGTAAGAAACTCCGTAAGCTGTGCTTTTAGTGTCAGGCACTTCATTAGTTTCAAAATCGTGTTTATTTCTGTCAAAGAATGTTTCAACGTGATGTCCAGCTTTATCAGCATTGTCTTTTTGTAAAGATAAAATTTGTTTATCTAGAAGATTATTTGTTTGATTAATTCTTTGCTGAACATTTGTATATTGGTTTCCTCTTACTTCACGGTAGACTCTTCTTAGACTTTCAGCATCTCTTAATTTGTTCATATAGTTAAATATTTGTTTATCTTTTTCACTTGCCATAATGTATTTTTCATCAAGCGCTTTTGTAACACCTTCTGTATTTTCATCAGCAAATTTTGCATAAGATTGTTTTTTCAAAGTAACTTTTTCAATTCTACCGTCCTTAATTTCAGGATCAGCTTCCCAAATCAATGAATATGATTTTACTGTCCAGTTAGGAATATTACTCGTTTTGATCGAGTTATTAAATGGATCTAGTACATTACTTCCAACTGTAACTTCTGTATCATTAGTCTTTTCTGTAACTTCTGCTCCGATTAGCAAGTCAGCACTGTCTAATCCTAAGTTAGCTAATCCTTCTATCGGATTAGTTTTTCCAAGTGAATTTACATAAATCCCTAAACTTCTTTTAGAAGGAAGGTTTTTGGCAGAGATAGCTTTGGTTGAGAGTTTTAAACTTATTCCACTTGAACCGCTTCCATCAATTATAAAATTACCTCCAGAAATGCTACCGTTACCTTTATTATAAATTCCTACTGAATTATTTCCAGTAATTGTAAAATTACCTCCAGAAACTTTTAGCTTCATCATTGTTATAGATTCCTACTGAATTATTTCCACTAATTATAAAAAAACATCTTCAGAACTTATAACATTATTACCTTTATTCAAGATTCCTATTGAATTATTTCCGTTAACTATAAAATCCCCTTTAGAAATTTCAACTTTACCACCATTGTTCACTATTCCCCTTGAATTTTTTGATTTAATTTCGAAATATCCTGTATTATTAACTATACCACCATTTGCCAATATTCCAATTCCTTCATCAGAATTAATAATAATATTCCCATTATTTGTAAATTCTGAATTTGCATCAAGAACAACTCCAATAGCATTCTTTGCAGTTAGTTCTATTGTACCGTTGTTGACACCTTTAGAGCCATTAGCTAAGTACATTCCAACACCGTTTTCACCTTTAATAATTATTTCTTGATTATTTGTTAATCTTCCACCATTTGTTTCAGACATTCCTCTAGAATTTTTACCTACTTCTATAATTCCATCATTTATTGTTTCATTTTCTGGATTACTTGAATGCATTACGATGCTTGGATCATTTTTTGTCAGATGAATCTCCTATTATTATTTTTATTTCTGTTACGCATTTTCATTTTACCTTTTCCTTCAGCATACATTCCTTTAGATTTGTCTCCTGAAAGATTTATTTCTCCATCATTATCGATATAAGAAATTAGATTAGGATTATCTTTAGAATGTTTTACATCTTTTATAGATGCCATTATTCCAGTAACATTTGCTGCATTACTTGTAATCGTACCGTAGTTGTTAGCAAATCCATTAATATTATTGTACTCTTTATCCATACGTATACCTGTAGAATTTTTTTCCTAATTCAATTATACCTTCATTAATAATAAATCGTTCATAATTATCTTCTACTACATCCTTGTAAACAGCATGTTGCGCAATGGAATTTTCTCCTACTTTTATGAAACCTCTATTATAAACAATCTGTGAAGACATTCCCACAGTATTTTTTCCTGTAAGTTTAATTATTCCATGATTATCCGCAAATAAATCTGATTTTATAGCATTCTGATTATCCCCTGTTCCTGTAATATTTTTACCCTCGGATAAGTGAATAATCGGGTGAGTTGTCATATCTGATAAATATGAGCTACTACTATTATCAAGATTTATATCACTATTAACATGAAGTTCAGATACTGAGCCAAGATTTTGAAGTTTAGGTTTATCAGCAGGGGGTTGTTTTTTGGGTATTGGTCTAGGTGTAGGGGTTCGTTTAATGGGCTTAACAGGATCTTGTGGAGGATCTTGTGGTTTAATGGGGTTACCAGGATCTTGTGGTTTAATGGGGTTACCAGGATCTTGTGGTTTAATGGGGTTACCAGGATCTTGTGGTTTAATGGGGTTACCAGGATCTTGTGGTTTAATGGGGTTACCAGGATCTTGTGGTTTAATGGGGTTACCAGGATCTTGTGGTTTAGTGGGCTTAACAGTCTCCGGATTAGAGTCTGGCTTAGGTGCAGGAGTTCCAGGATTTGGTTTGCTTGGAGCTGTATTTATGTTTGAAGGCTTATCTGGATTTGAAGGTGTATTGTTTGCGGTTCCACCACCGCCACCGCCGCCGCCAGAAGCGCAACTTAAAATAGCACATAACAATGTTAAAAAGTATTAAATTTCTTAACTTTTTTAGATTTTTTTCTTTAAATTTCGTGTTTTCATCACACTTCCTCCTTTTTACTTTAAAAAGAAATTAATTTTTATTTATTTTTTTATATTTTGTGTAAATTTATCTGAATAAATTAATTGTATGTAAAAAAATTAGACTCCTAATCATTCCTATTATATCTTGATTTTTTTAAAAAGTCAATAAAATTAAAAATAGTTTTAACAAAAAGATAGCAAGAAGTCTCCGACTTCTACAAGTGGGAGATGAATTGCTTTTTTTATTGAAAAAAAGGATACATCCATGATATAATTTTTGTATAAAAATATCGAAGAGAAGTTATAAATAATAAAATTTCTAAAGAAATAATTAAAAATAATATTCAAAAATCAAAGGGAGGTGTAATTTTATGAAATATAATTTAGCATTCAAATACAGAATTTATCCAAATAAAGAGCAGGAATTATTGATAAATAAGACTTTTGGATGTGTTCGTTTTTGTTTACAATACGATTTTTGTATATTGCTAATAAAATTTATGAAGAAACTGGAAAAAAATAAAAATAATTACACCTGCCAGTTTGAAGAGTGAAAATCAATTTTTAAAAAGAAATAGACAGTCTAGCACTTTCAAATGCTCAATTGAATGTAAAACGATCGTTTACGAACTTTTTTTCAGAAGAGGACGAAGTTTCAAGGTTCAAATCTAAAAAGAATAATGTTAAAAAGTTATACAACAAATTGTGTGAATAATTCGATACGAATTGAGGAGAATAAATATTTGGTTTTTGCCAAAAATTGAAAAAGAATAAAATTAAAATATCATAGAGAAATACCGAAGGATTACAAGATAAAAATCAGTAACATTGACAAACAGTAATGGAAATTACTATGTTTCTATTTTTGACAGAATTTGAAAAAGAAATTCAAAAAAAGTAGCTAGTAATGATAAAGTAATTGGACTTGATTTTTTTCAATGTCTGAATTATTTGTCAGTTCTGAAAACCAAAGAGCTGATTATCCAAAAATATTTTAGGATGTTGGAAGAAGAATTGAAAAAAATTACAGAAATCATTATCGAGAAAAAGTGAAGTTTTCTAAAAATTGGTATAAGCAAAAAGCGAAAATATCAAAATTGCATGAGTATATTAAAAATTGTCGAAGAGATTTTTTGCATAAATTATCGAAAAAATTGTCTGAAGAATACAATGCTGTGGTTGTTGAGGATTTGAATATGAAGGGGATGAGTCAGGCATTAAATTTTGGGAAAAGTGTAGGAGATAATGGATGGGGAATGTTTTTGAGGATGGTTGAGTATAAACTGATGTTTTTAGGGAAACAATTTTTGAAGATAGATAAATGGTTTCCGTCGTCGAAAACTTGTAGTAAATGTGGAAATATTAAAGAGAAACTGAAATTATCAGAAAGAAGTTATAGATGTGAGTGTTGTGGGATTGAAATTGATAGAGATTACAATGCGGCACTGAATATAAGAGATGTTGGAAAAGAAATGTTGAAATATTAGGAAATAAAAAAACAGGGCAGGGACTGTCCGAAGAGCTTGGTAAATATATTTGGCTAACAAAAGCAGGTACTTCCCAAGAAGCTCCCGCTTCTAAAAGCGGGAGTAGTTCACTTCCTTAAAATCAATAATTTTAGCCTGTCTATGTATCTCCCTGCCTTCATAAAATAAAATAACTACTGGAACTGAAAATAAACTTAACTGTCCAACAGCTTCAGGAATTTCAGGGGCTTCAATATGATAGGATGGAAAATTTTTTTCATTTGCAATTTTTTCAACTTTTGGCATATCAGCATGACAGATACTGCAGTTATTCATTGAAACATATAATAAGAAATACTTTTCCTCTTTTATTTTTATTCAGTATTTCCTCATAGTTTCCAAGTCTTTTCATACAATTTCTCCTTTTCTATTTTTTAAATTTTACTGAATAAATTATATTTTTAGCTTGTCCCAAATCATCTACTTGAGCAATTCCAATACCAATGACTTTAGATTTAAAAGGATTGAAGTCGTATTTTGATGTAAATGCGTCTATTTTGGATGGATCTTCTGGAGTAAGTAAAGTTATGTGGGGATCAAAACTTGTAAATACGTTTGGAGAGCCGTACAAATTGAAAGATTTTACTTTTTCAGGAATAGATTTTGCCCAGTCGGGAACTTGTGCGTCCTTTGCACGATATTTGTTTAAGCTAACTGTTATTTCATCTGCAAGCTGCTGTATAGCTTCATTGTTTTGAGCATCAAGCATAAACCAGTTTCCGCCAGTTTTTCTTAATCTGTAAAATTCTATATCAAAAGGCTTTGTCTGATTTGCGATTTTATTGACAGTATTCTTTATTGTTTTTAATGCTTCAGGTTTGTATTCTGTAAGATAAAAGTGTCAGATGGACTGCATATCCTTTTTGAATAAAGGCTTTCAATTCCTGCCTCTTTAAGTCCCTTTTGAGATATTTTTCCACATTTCTGGTTGCATTATTATCCATAATTACAAAAAAACGTTGTAATTTACATTGGAAAAAAAGTGTTCAGGCAAAACATTAAAAAAATTGAAAAAAATATCTTTTTCATAATAAAAACCTCCTAAATTTTTTTGTTTTTAGATTACTTTTTGCTACAATTATACCTTGAAATATTTTTAAAAAAACAAGGTTTAAAAAAAGTATTCCACATTTAATTTAGTTGTTTTTTT
>BNJU01001260.1_pt1 | contig 32453 bp, 44 predicted proteins | sample 8539281 | NCBI WGS metagenome assembly BNJU01 (sample SAMD00202456, study PRJDB9452) | human saliva metagenome | isolation source: human saliva | place: Japan
TGATTTTTCAAAGAATCTGTGTCCCAAACACAGATTCTTTGTACTTTTCAGGCTCAAAGGAGCCTTCGCCGAGCTATACACAAAAAGCTCGGTCTGTCGAGAAGACCGAGCTCTTGCGAGTCGTATTTGACCTGTACCTAGGCTGGGCTCGTGCCGGCAAGCGCCTATCGTTTCTTCAGAGCGTTCAGGATGCTGATGATGATGTGGTAGAGGAGCGCGGAAACAGGCCAGATAATCCAGGAACTTTTCCAGTCCTTGGTGATGAAGCTGTAGCCCACGTACAGCAAGGCAATGGTGCCAAAATACGCCCTGGCAATTGGCCTGTACTTCAATGCTGCGGATCTGGAGTCCCTCTTGTTGCTTTTCTCGTCGTGGGAGAAATCGCCTTCCTGGAGAAGAACCCTATAGCCGTCCCTGAGAATTCCCGAGTAAACCAGCAGGTAAACGCCAAGAGAGACGAGAATTGCTGCCACGAAGAAACCAAGAGCAAAGGTGAGGCCAGTCCCATAGTACGAGGCAATAAGGAAGGGGATTGCGCTCAGGATGGTAAGGCAGACGCCGGCAGCCTGTTGCACGTATCGCAACGATTCTGTGGACTCGGCGCGCCTACGAACGGCAGCCTCGACACCATACTGGAGCTCGAGAGAGGCCTCCTTGAGCTGCTTAAACTTCGCGAGCTTCATGTCCTGGAGAATCAGCAGGCCAACGCCCGCAGCAATGAAGAGCATCATGATGCAAATGCCTGCGATACCCATCGCATCTGGAGAAATGTGCATCGGATCAAAGTAAAGCGCGTCTTCGCTGTATGTTGCAAGCGAGACAAGAAGCGCGGGCCCCAGGATAAAGAGGGTAATTGCACCTGCCGTGGGGCGAGAAGTTCGTGCGATTGCATCCAGGTATTCGGTGGCTGTGTCGAGAGAAACGCTGAGCTTCGGTGCCACAGTTTTGCTGGTAGATGCGTTGTCAGTGGAAGATTCGCCAACGGTGCCGCCGTCAGTGCTGTCCGTGGTGCTGCCTACGGTGCTTGCGGCAGCGGGATCCGAAGAGTCAACCTGCCCCGAAGAGGCCGCATAATCAACAGCGATGGCAGTGGCTGGAAGCTCTTCAAGCTCGTCTTTGAGTAGGTAGTCTGTAGAAACGCCAAAGAGCTCGCTCATGGACATAATCTTTTGAATGTCAGGCATGGAAGCCATAGACTCCCATTTAGAAACTGACTGTCTTGAAACGCCAAGCTGCTGTGCAAGCTCTTCTTGTGACCAACCATTACGCTTTCTGAGGCTCATGATTTTCTCGCTCAGTAACATGGTTGTTCCTTTCTGTTGGTGATGTGGTGGGATTCACATGTGATGGCTATTACTCTAAAAACTGCATCGATTGCACACCACCAAGTTGAGTTGGAAATTTGTCAACTCTCAGTTGCGTAATAGTTTACCCTGCAGAAATGTTATCAAACTTTTGGAAAAATAGTTTTTAAAAGGTTGTTTAAATTTTTTTGTGCGTTCACGGAATATGTCGACCAGACGCGACATTTGTTCAGTATGTATATGATAGTATCTGCTTACGGAGAAACTAAATAATCCATATCAGAAAGGAATGCGCTAAAAATTTTTGTGTATCTGATCACCCGTCTGGTGCATAAAAATTTGCGCAAAAGCCACATGAAGAACTTAAAGGTATGTATCGCATCATCTGCTCTTGCAGCCGCGTTAGCACTTGCTCCAGCATCTGCGCTGGCAGAGGGCACAACGTCTGCTCCTACAAGTACCACTGGTGCTACTGCTACTACTGGCATAACTCCTATTCCTGCACCAACCAGAGAGCAACTCACAGACCCAACAGTTAACCCATATGCTCCTGAAGATGCATACTTCCTTCCTGATATCACTAACCCAATTCCAGAGGGGTTTAGGGTTGGTAACGCTGATGGTGTAGTCATTGTCGATAACGGCGATGGCACTGTTACCGTTAAGGGCCACTGGGTTACAGCAATGGAGTTCGATGAGGTTATTAACGTTGAGTTTGTTCGCATCCCAGCTCCTGATCCAACTCCAACTCCAACTCCAACTCCAACCCCTGATCCAACTCCAGCTCCAGCACCAGAGCCAGAGCCAGAGCCAGAGCCAGAGCCTGCTCCAGCTCCTGCTCCAGCTCCTGCACCAACACCAGCGAAGAAGTCCGTACTCCCTGCAACTGGTATCGCAGATGTTGTAGTTCCAGCTTCTGTTCTTGCAGTAAGCGGCCTTGGTTTTGTTGCTGCTTCTCGTAAGGTTCGCAAGTAGGGGAAGAGCCTGCGGCGCCGACCGAGTTGTAAAGCCGACGGGTTTCTCGCCAGAAAAATATAACGTGCATGTAAAGCGCCTGATATTCAGGCGCTTTTTTGTGTGGAAAACCGGGCGGGCGGCCGGGCAGAAATTGGGTACACTCTGAATAACAAAGTTCGGAGGTTGTTATGGACGATCAGCAGCAAAAACTCTCGCAGAACGGCGGCGCGCGCCAGGAGTCGGCGCACTCATCTTCAACTGCGCTTGTTCTAGAAGGCGGCAGTTATCGAGGCATTTTTACCGCTGGAATCCTTGATGTGCTTCGCGAGAAGGGCGTCACCAACTTTGAGAGTGTGTGGGGAGTTTCCGCAGGTGCCATCAACGCTGTGAGTTTTAGGTCTAAGCAGATGGGTCGTGCCATGCGCATTATGCTGGCATTTAGGGACGACCCCCGTTTTCTTTCGATCCGCTCGCTGATCACTACTGGCGACATTGCGGGTGCGGATTTCATGTTTGACGAGATTCAAAACCGCCTGGATCCCTGCGATAACGAGGTGTTTAACCAAAATCCCATGCAGATGTACGTGGTTGCGTCCGATGTTACGTTTGGTACGTCGGCATATCTGCACGTAAAAAAAGTTCCCGGAAGACGTGACCATGGTCCGAGCGTCTGCGTCGATGCCAACGGTTTCTCGCATGGTTGAGCTGGACGGGCATCGTTATTTGGACGGCGGAACAACCGATTCAATTCCGTTTGCGGCAGCTCTTGGTCTGCCCGACGGAAAAGCTGAGTACGCGGTTGACGTTCCCGATCACACGCCAGCAAAGAAAGCGCTGGTCATTGTTACGCAGGACAGAAACTTCGTAAAAACCGACGTCAACGAGCAGATTGCCATTCGCTCGCAGCTCTACTCCGCGTATCCGTACTTTGAAGCTGCGCTGGCTTCTCGCGCCGAGCGTTACATGGACCAGCGCAAACAGCTCTTTGAGCTGGAGGAAGAGGGTAGAGTGCTGGTGCTTGAGCCTCCCGAGCCAGTTGAAGTTAAAGTTAACGAGAAGTCCGGTGAGGCCCTGTTGTCTCTGTACCTGACAGGCCGCCAAGTTGCACTTGAGCGCCTCGAAGAGATTAAGAGTTTTATTGAGTAGACTTTTGGATTAATCGAGCTCCAAAATCTACAAACGTCTGTCTGAGCACAAAACAAAATTGATACGGAAAGAGTTTGTTTTGAAGACACCAATGAATAAGTTTTTGAAGGTAATGTTTGCGCTGGTTATCGTTGCAATGACTGGTGCGGCGATTCTGCAAATTGTCGCTCCGAGTACATGGGAAGCAATGCCGCTTATGGTATTTCGACCGGTTGGCAGCGAGAGATTGGTTTTTGGAATCTCGCGGTGCTCATCATTTTGGTTACCACGTGTTTCCACTACGATTGGGTCTATCTACGTGCGATTTTGCTCGCGCTGATTCTGGGTGGTATTGGAATTGGAACCAATCATTTCATTCATTTTTTGAGCGCTCACGAGTCGGTAAATTTGGTTGGTGCTATCGAGAATTACGTTCTTGCAGTTGGTTGGATAATTGGCTGGAAGCTCGAATGCAACCGCAGGAAGACCGCGGGCACCACTGAGTAACTGCGGAAAGACCGCGCGCTAGCGCAGGCGCGTGAGCTGCACTTTCTCGATAAGCGAATCCACAACCGAGCGCTCTGCCGCCTGAGTTCCGCTCTCCATGACGTTTGCGGCGCCCGTGGCCATGGCCAGTCGCAGCGCGTCTTCTGTCGAGAGGCCCTGTGCATCTGCAAAGGCAAGCGCCGCCACAACGGAGTCACCAGCACCGACAGTACTTCCTACCTGGACTTTTACTGGACCAGCATACCAAACCTCGTCGGCCGTAGCGTAGACGGCGCCGTTGCCGCCCATGGAAACGCAGACCGTGTCGATGCCACCAGCAACAATCTCGGATGCGGCGGCGGCGATCGCGTCCACGTCGGCAAGCTCACGGCCAAGCATGGCGGAGAGCTCGTGATCGTTTGGCTTGGTGAAGTATGGCTTCTGCTCGAGGCCAGCTGAGAGGGCTGCGCCGTCAGCGTCCAGGTATACCTTCAACCCGGCGTCGCGCAGAGCACGAGTCCAGCGGCCATACGTATCAGCGGCAGCTCCGCGGGGGAGGCTTCCGGAAAGAACCACAATGTCGCCGGCGGAAGTCTTGGCAATCACGTCAGTAAGCGCCTGGTCAAGCATGGTGTCGGTGACCTCGGGCCCGGGCTCGTTGATGTCGGTATTGGTGCCACCCTCAGTATCAACGACCTTCAGGTTGGTGCGCGTCTCACCAGGAACGGAAATCGCCTGGACTTTGATGTTATTCTCGCCAAGTGTGTCAGCGATCCACTTTGCCGGTTTGACCTGCAAGAACAGCGATAGCGGTAGACTCTCCGCCCAGCTTTAGCGATAACCTTGGAGACGTTAATGCCCTTGCCGCCCGCGTCCTGCCTGAGCCACGTGATGCGATTCACCTGGTCAACGGCAAAATTTGGCACCTGGACGGTCTTGTCCAGAGCGGGGTTGAGCGTGACGGTGTAGATGCTGGGCATAGTCGCTCCTCGGTTTGCGGCGCCGCAATCGGCGCTTGAGTAGCACCGCCAAGCTGCGCAGTTATCTACGCTGATAATACTTCAGTTTCGGCAAAAAGTAACCGCGGACAGTGTTGTTACGCGCATATCCGCGGTCTTTTTCTGGCGAGAAACTCGGCGCACACGCGGCTCGCCCTGGGCCCGCACGACCCCGCCGCTTGAGCGCCGTCAGCGCTTACTTGCTGTCAGCGCTCTTGAACTGGTCGAGTGCCCAAGCGTATGCAGTTGGAGCAACCCTGGACCAGTACTTCCAGTTGTGGTTGTCGCCGGAGTCGCGCTGATAGTCAACGTTGATACCAGCGTTTTTGAGCTGCTCAACAAAGGCGTCGACGTCAGCAACAGGTACTACGCCGTCGTCGGAAGTTGTTGCAACAAAGAACGAAACCTGGCTAGGATCAACCTCACCAAGATACTGAGTGGGGAACAGCTGCTTGTACAAATCCCATGACCAGCTGGTGGTTCCGTCGCTAAAGGCGTGCTGAGAGGTGTAAATAAAGTTGTCGTCAGCAAGTGTGGTCCAAACAGAAGGCGAGAGCAGAATGCCCTTGCTAAAGTAATCGGAGTGGTGCAAAACAAATCGTGCCGCACCATAACCGCCCATAGAAATGCCGCCGATTGCGTGATCCCTGCGATCTTTTGACACGCGATACGTGCTCTCAATGTAAGGTACCAGGTCGTTCATGATGGCAGATTCCATCTTGAGGCCGCGGTCGGCGGAGTCAATGTAGAAGCTGTTAAAGCCGTCGACAAAGACTACGATAGCTCCCTGACCAGCGGTTTGAATAGCCTCGTCAAGCATGGCGGACGAATCAAAGCGCTCCAGCAGATTGCGATGATTGCCATACAGTCCATGCAGCATATATACAACAGGATAGGTCTTATCTGGATTGGACTCGTAGTCTGCGGGCAGGTAGACGTCGTAGTTCCAGTCCAGACCAAGGGTTGGCGAGTAGAACGATGTAGCCTTAACCGTACCTTAGGAGCTTCGTCTTTCTGCGCCTCCGTTTGAGCAGTTGAGCTGCCCTGAGCGTTCTCAGAAGCTGCTGGCGAACAACCATAAAATGGAATCACCAGCAAAAGCGCCGCAAACAGAGCAAGCGAGGTGCTCAAAACAACATGGTTCTTGAAGCGGGTTTTGAGCTGGCCGCCCAGCAACGCAATGTTCCGGTGCAAACGTGCGACAAAATCTGTGTCACGCATTGTTTCCTCCTGACGTTGTAGCTTTGACCTTGGTGTAAACATACGAGCACGCCCGCACTTCTCGCCCTATAAAATAAAAAGTCGAAACAAAATGCATCGCACAGCAGGCCAAGTGGTTGTTCTTGTGCTGTGGACGGCTTTGCAATGTGGAGAAACCCGTCAAATTTGAACGAATTGTTGCATTCGTGAAGCAACAAAAATTCCCGCGTACAACTGCTAAAGAGTGGAGTATACTTTTAAGGCTTTTCCACAGAGCCCCGTAATCTCTGACAAGAAAAAGCATCGATGACCCGTCCAGGGGTTATCAACTCGTAATTCGTAGGAGGAGTCAAGTGAAGAAGTCGACTCAGTTCGCCAAGGCTGGCGAAGTCGAGCGCAAGTGGGTGCTCATCGACGCTGAGGGCGCAACGCTCGGTCGTCTGGCTACAAAGGCTGCCATGATTCTTCGTGGTAAGAACAAGCCACAGTACACCCCAAACGCTGATACTGGTGACTTTGTTGTCATCATCAATGCAGACAAGATCGTCCTTACTGGTGTTAAGGCTGATCACAAGGAGTATTGGCGTCACTCCGGCTACCTTGGTGGCTTGAAGATCACTTCCTTCAAGGAAGAGATGGAGAAGCACCCAGAGCGTGTTGTTGAGCACGCAGTCAAGGGCATGCTTCCTAAGACCACTCTTGGTCGCAAGCAGGGTATGAAGCTTAAGGTTTACGCCGGCGCTGAGCACCCACATGCTGCACAGAATCCCGTCAAGATTGAGCTGGAGGGCTAAACGATGGCAGATAACACCGCTGTTTACACCGGCACCGGCCGTCGTAAAGAGGCCGTCGCTCGTGTTCGTCTTGTTCCTGGAACTGGTAAGGTTACCGTTAACGGCCGCGAGGCAGTCCAGTATTTTGGTCGCCAGCAGCTCGTAGACAACGCAACCGCACCTCTCCGCATTACTGATACTCTTGGTCGTTTTGACGTCCTCGCAAACTGCGATGGCGGCGGCATCAACGGCCAGTCCGGTGCTCTTCGCCTGGGCATCGCTCGCGCTCTTCTTGAGGCTGGCGAGTATCGTGATGATCTTAAGAAGGCCGGCTACCTCACCCGCGATTCTCGTGCGGTCGAGCGTAAGAAGTACGGTCTGAAGAAGGCTCGTAAGCGTCCTCAGTTCTCCAAGCGCTAAGGCCGCTGGACCCAAAAGTCCTCACAAAGAGACCTGTTGTATATCGGCAGGTCTCTTTTTTGTATACTTTTAAATGGTTGCATTTTGCATATTTACGCAACCGTTTTAGTCCGCACGTTCTTCTCGCCATCTGGCGAGAAGCCCCACCTGTCGAGTAGTTCGCTGGCGCTTCGCGCGCACGTTGCTCTCCACCCGACAACACTACATTCGCAGCTAGGAGACGCTTATGAAGTACTTTTGGAACCGACGGCTTTTAGAGGCCGCGCAAACGAGGGTCTGAACGTCGATCACGCGTACAAAATTGGCCGCTTCATTGGCTGGTATTACGGAGCTAAGCAGGCTCGCAAGGCTCGTATCATCATTGGTAAGGATACCCGCAGGTCAAGCTATATGTTTGAGTCCGCGCTTGTCTCGGGCCTGGTTGCTTCTGGCGCTGACGCGTACATGCTGCACGTCATTCCCTACGCCTGGCGTTAGCTACGAGGTAGTAGACGGTGCCTTTGACTGCGGCGTCATGATTACCGCTTCTCACAACCCATTCACCGATAACGGCATCAAGCTGGTCAACAAAGACGGCTACAAGATGGACGAGGACGTCCTTGAGCAGGTAGAGGCCTATATTGACGGCGAGTTTGATGTTCCTCTGGCAACGGGTGACAGCATTGGCCGCACGGTTGATTACATGCAGGGCCGCAACCGCTACATCTCCAGCCTTATTGCTAGCTGCGGTTTTAGCCTGCAGGGCCTGAAGATTGGCCTGGATTGCGCAAACGGCGCAGCTTCTAGTGTTGCTCGTCCCTGTCTTTGACGCCCTGGGCGCCGAGACGCACGTTATCAACAACGCTCCAAACGGCCTCAACATCAACGTTGATTGCGGTTCTACCCACATTGACCAGCTGCAGCGCTTTGTGGTTCAGAACGGCCTTGACGTGGGCTTTGCCTATGACGGCGATGCTGACCGCTGCCTGGCAGTTGACGAGCGTGGCCACGTGGTTGACGGAGACCTGATTCTCTACGTCTGCGGCACCTACCTTAACAAGTATGGTCGCCTGGCAAAGCAGACCGTGGTCACTACCGTCATGAGTAACTTTGGCCTGTTCAAAGCATTTGACGACGCTGGCCTTTCTTACGAGAAGACCAACGTGGGCGATAAGTACGTCTACGCTTGCATGAACGAGAACGAGTACAGCCTGGGCGGCGAGCAGAGTGGTCACATCATCTTTGGTGACCTGGCAAAGACCGGTGACGGCATCTTGACCAGCCTCCGTATTATGGAGGTCTTACGAGCAGAGCGCGAGAAACTCTCTGAGCTGACTCGTCCCGTTACACTATATCCACAGCAGTTGGTTAACGTTCGCGTCACTGACAAAGAGGCTGCTATGCAGTCTCCCTAAGGTCAACGATGCAGTTGCAGCTGCCGAGAAGTTCCTTGAGGGCAATGGTCGCGTGTTGGTCCGCGCTTCCGGAACAGAGCCTCTGGTGCGCGTTCTTGCAGAAGCTCCAACCGATGAGCTCTGCCAGCAGGCAAATCAGATTGTGCTCGATGCACTCGAGGAGTATAGGCTCAGCGCTTAAGCGCAGATAGATCCAGGGGATACGATGGCACTGGCAGGAATAGGTGTAGATATGCTTTGAGATTGCCCGCATGCAGCAGGCAATCGAGAGGCGCCCTCACTTTTATTCGCCGTATGTTCACCGATGCCGAGCGTGCGTATTGTGAGCGCACTGCTCGTCCTGCGGAGCACTATGCTGCTCGCTTTGCAGCAAGAGAAGCCGTGCTCAAAGCTTTAGGAACGGGTTTCTCGTCTGGTATTGGTTTTCAGGATGTTTCTGTTGAGAGAGATCAGCTGGGCAGGCCACAGGCTCGTCTAGCGGGCAAGGCTGCGCAGATTGCAGCTGAGCAGGGTGTGCAGGAGATTGCGCTTTCTATCTCGTACACCAGAGATGTTGCGGTAGCCAATGCGGTTGCGGTAACCAACGCCGTAAAACCCAAGGTAGATCAAAAGGAAGATGCTGCCCAAGAGCTGGCACGTTCGTTCAAAGAAGCTCGTTCTGTGTTGGATGAGCTTGAGCGCGTGCAAGAACCTATAATTGAGACAACCTTTGATGATGTTGTTAAATCCGAGGAGTGTTATGCAGCCGGTACTAAATGTTGAGGACATCAAGCGTGTAGAGATTGCGCTGACACGCGTGGGCGTGAGCGTTTCCGAGCTCATGCACCGTGCAGGTTACGCTGCTGCTCAAGAGGCCCTTGGCATGGGAGGAGACATTTCTAACGTTGTCATCCTCGTAGGTCTTGGCAATAACGGTGGAGATGGCTGGGTGGCAGCAGAAGCGCTGCGCTCTAGAAACTGCAACGTTAAGGTAGTCACCCGCTTGAGCCCTCGATCAGATTTCCGGCGATCTTGCACGTCAGATGGCGCAGCGCGCCGTTCGCGCGGGAGTTTCCGTGCTTGTTGGGCCCTTCTCGCCAGGAGCTGATTGACCTGCTGGCAACGGCTGACGTGGTGCTTGATTGCATGCTGGGCACCGGCTTCCACGGCAAGGTTCGTGCTCCGTTTGATATTTGGATTGAGTGCCTGAATCAGTCTGGTGCTCGCGTACTTTCCGTTGACGTTCCCAGTGGCCTTTCTGCGCAGAAGGGCCAGGTAGAAAGCGCGTGTGTTGTCGCTGACGTTACCGTTACCATGATTGCGCTCAAGCCCGGCCTTATTGCAGACGCAGGCCGCGACGTTTGCGGCTCCATTGTTGTGGCTCCTCTGGCCGAGCAGACTGAGCGTCTGGTTGTTGAGGCAGATCCTGTTGCCTGGCGCGTTGACCTGGAAGATTATCTTGCTTCTGTTCTGCCCAGCTCAACGACTGCGATAAATACTCTCGTGGCTCCGTTCTGGTGGTTGGTGGCTCAAGCCGCTTCCCCGGAGCTGCTGTTTTTGCTGCTAAGGCGGCTGCTCGTGCGGGTGCTGGCTACGTTACTCTGGCAGTTCCTGAGGCCATTGTCAGCTGCGTTCAGATGATGTTGCCAGAGGTTCCCGTTATTGGCCTCCCGTGCGACGCTGAGGGCGTGTTTACCGAGGAAGCAGCTCCACTGGTGCTGCAGCTTGCCGCCATGCGCACTGTTACGCTGGTTGGTCCTGGCATGCGCGTCTCTGGCGGAACCGTCAAGGTTACCTCCGCGCTGCTTGACTCTGAGCTGCCCGTTATTGTTGACGCCGACGCGCTCAACTGCATTGCGCGCCTCACCAATAACAACCTCCCAGATTTCCCCGAGCTCACTCGTCGTACCGCTCCGCTCATCATGACGCCGCATCGTCGCGAGCTTGGTCGCCTGGTTAACCAGGTAGATAATCCTCCTGCAAGCCTGGTGGGTCAGCTTGAGGCTGCTCGCAAGATTGTCTGGGCAGACGGTGGCTCTGAGCTGGTCATTGTTGCTAAGGGAACCGCAACTGGCTGCGTTGGCGTTCAGAAAGCTGTTCTGCCCAAGCCTGGTCCCGTTACGCTGGCAACTGCTGGCTCTGGCGACGTTCTTGCTGGTACTATTGCTGGCCGCTTGGCTCAGGTTGCTGGTCAAGTTGATGACCTGCCAACCTTCTGCTCACTTGCCTGTGAGGTTCACGCATACGCAGGTCAGCTAGCTGCTGAGAAGTTCGGTGTACGCGGAGCTATGGCTGGCGACATCTGCGACGTTATTGGCCTTGCTTCCGACGCACTTGAGGAGCAGATTGCATTTCCTATGGCAGACTTTGAAGAAGCTGCGGAGTAGGTGAGCCTGATGTCGGCATATCCCCAGGATAGATGGGCTTGGATAGAGATTGATCTTTCTGCCGTCCGCCACAACGTAAAGGCGTTTAAGGCCCAGCTCAACCGCGGTGTCAAGATGATGTGTGTGGTTAAGGCTGACGCATACGGTCACGGCGCTGCTCAGTGCGCTAAAGCCATGCAGTCCGTGGGTGCCGATCAGTTTGCCGTTGCAACGGTCGATGAGGGCGTTGAGCTGCGCTGTTCCGGCATTGATAACCCCATTCTGGTGCTTTCTGAGCCGCCGGTCACTTCCATTCCAGACCTCGTCCGCTTTGATATCATGCCGTCCGTCTACACGGTGGACTTTGCTCTTGCGTATGGCGAGGCTTCCGCTGCAGCTAACAAGGTTGGTCGCTATCACCTGGCCATCGATACCGGCATGACCCGCATTGGCGTCAGGCGAGAAGATCTTCTTGAGGTACGCGGCTCTATTGATTTCCACAGGGGTCTTGAATGTGCTGGCACGTTTACGCATTTTGCCACGGCCGACGTGCTCGACAACTGGGACTTTGACCTGCAGGTTAATCGCTTTATTGAAGCGGTTACGGCACTCAAAAACGCGGGCTATGAGCTGGGCTTGGTTCACGCTGATAACACCCCTGGCACGGTTCTGCACAAAGATATCCAGTTTGATATGGTCCGCGTGGGCATTGGCCTGTATGGACTTCATCCAAGCAAGCTCACCATTCCCCGCATTGACCTGCAGCCCGTTATGAGCGTGCGCGGTCGCGTGACGCGCGTGGTCTATCCAGCTGTTGGCGATGGCGTTAGTTACGGTATGACGTGGCGTGTTCCTCGCAATAACATCCAGGTAGCTACCGTGCCTATTGGCTACGCCGACGGACTTGCACGTTGCCTCTCTAATCGGATGGATGTTTTGACGCGCGGAGATCGTGTTCGCCAGGTGGGCAACATCTGCATGGATCAGTTTATGATTGCTGTTGATACCGCAGGTACACACGCTAATAAGCCTGCACACGAAATTCGCCATGGTGACGTGGTTACCCTCATCGGCAAAGACGGCGATCAAGAGATTACCGCAGATGAAATGGCTGACCTCCGCGAGACCATCAATTACGAGGTAGTTTGCAACTTTGGTGCGCGCCTCGATAAGGTGTACATCTAATGGCAGTCACGCTTGACGAGATTCGTGAGCAGATAACTGATTGCAAGAAGTGTCCGCTGTGGGAAACACGCACCAACATTGTGTTTGGTGGCCCAAATCCCACGGCTCGCGTCATGATTGTGGGAGAAGCCCCTGGTAAAAATGAGGATCTAAGCGGTCAACCTTTCGTAGGCGTATCGGGCAAAAAGCTTGATGCACTGTTAGAAGAAGTTGGTCTTTCTCGCCAGGATGTTTTTTTATCTCTAACGTGGTCAAATGCCGACCACCTTCAAACAGAAATCCCTAAGGTAGCTGAGGTAGAGGAGTGCTCTCCTACCTTCGCAATCAGATTCGTGCTATTAAGCCGGACGTTATTGTTTGCCTGGGAAATTTTGCAACGCAGTTTGTCATGCATACCGATAAGGGCGTGACGGAGCTGCGCGGCAAGTTTTACCAGATAGGCGCCTTTAGCGTGCTACCCACCATGCATCCCGCATCAACTATTTACCGCAAGGAGTGGGCGCAGTTCCTCAAAGATGACCTGCGACTTCTTGCTGATTGGCTTTGAGGAACACCCTCGAGGAGGCTCTTGTGACTAACCTTTTCTACCAGCGCAAATCTGGTGCAAACGATGCTGCAAGCAATACCCGCAAACAACCTGCCAGAAAAAACTGCGGTTGGCGCGTATGTTTCTACCACTACAGAGCAGACTATTGCTCTTGGTCAGATTCTGGGCAAACTCCTGCAAGCGGGAGACGTTCTGGTGCTTACGGGAGATCTGGGCGCTGGAAAAACGCAGCTCACTAAGGGCATTGTTGCTGGCATGGGCGTCACGGATGACGTGACCAGCCCAACTTTCACTATTGAGATGGTTTACGAGGGCACAACCATGCCGCTCTACCACTTTGACCTGTATCGCCTAAACGACCCTGATCAACTTGAAGATACGGGCCTGTACGATGCACTTGAGTCTGATGGTCCAACTATCATCGAGTGGGGAGAGCAATTTGCAGAGCAAATTGGCGAGAGAACCCTTGATGTGTACGTTTCTAGATTGTCTGAGGAAGAACTGGAATCCGACGACACTGAGCCGCGCCGTGAGATTCGCTTTATCCCACAGAATGCTCGTGGAGAAGAAATCATTCAGTCGCTGTAATTACTGAATAAATAACGTTTTTGTCATCCAGTTATAGATATTTTAAGAATATCTATAACTGGATATTTTGGCAGTACACCTGCGATTTCTTTTCATATATACTTACTAATCCGTTGAGAAATGTTCAAAAAAGAAAAACAATTTTTTCTTGAAATACACGAGTTAAGGAATATGAAATGAAGAAGTATTTGCGCAACAACGTAAAACTGCTCGCAATTGCAGGCATTATGGCAAGCGTGTTGGTTTTCTCGCCAGTACTTTCTGCGATAGCTCTTGCTGAGGGTACTGAGGTAGCTGAGGCAAGCGCCACAACTGAGGCCACCGCTACAACTGAGGCCGCAACTACAACTGAAGTTACTTCAACAACAGAGTCTGCTATCACAACTGAGTCGACCGCTCCTGCTGCCTCAACAGATGATGATAGTGACGCAGAGGCAGTTGGATCTTATATGGGCGCCGATGGCATAATGCGTGAAATCCACATTTCAGTATCAACAGATGGCGGCACTTATAACGGAAAAGATTATATTCCACCAACTATTTCAGGTGATTTTAAGAGTGTTTCTTTTAGCAGCAATGTTCAGCGTGAGGGATACACACTGGTAGGTTTTTCAACAGGTTATTTTTTTCGCAAGATGAAATAAACAATGCAACACCAGATATGTCGAAACCATATACTATCGATGAGAGTGGCAATGTTCATATGAATCTTGATGATATTGTTGCCTGGAGTGTTACCGACGATATTGATACAAACACTATTACGATTCGCTATCATCTAACTACCTTATGGGCACCAAATCCTGAGCCAGAACCAGAGCCTCAGCCAGAACCAGAGCCCGCCCCAGTTGTGCCTGCCTCTGATGCAACTCAAACTCCTACACCAAGGCGCGAGAAGAGCGTTCTGCCTAACACAGGAGATGCAAGTTCTGTAGCAGGCATTGTTGCAGCAGCTGGTACCACTCTTGTTGCACTTGGTCTCCGCAAGAAAATGCAGTAGTAAATAGTCGCCTCCTAATAGAAATAAATCCTATGCCTCAAAGTATTTTTCACAACAGAACAAAGCTCCTTATTCTTTCCGGTGTTCTTGCAGGAGCATTGGTCTTTCTCGTCAACATTTTTCTTCTCTTGCGCTTGCAGAGGGTACTGAGGTGACAGAAGCAACCGCAACTACTGCAACGACGGCAACTAACGATCGCAGCTGAGGCGTACTGCCACAGCTGAGAGCAACCGTCTCGCAGCTGAGTCAACCGCGACGACCGAAGCGACCACCGCAGCTGAGACGACTGCGACAACTGAGACAACCACTTCAGCTGAAGCTGCTGCCAGCACCACCTCAACAGATGACAATGGTGCAACTATTGTTCGTTATTATGATCCTGAAGTTGGTTGGAATATTAGGATTAATCTTGTTGTCGGCGCATACGGCACTCAATACAACGGAAATGCCTATATCCCTGCGACGATTTCAGACGATCATAAGAGTTTTACTTTTGATGGAAATATTCAGCGAGATGGTTACACGCTGGTAGGATATTCGTCAGAAATACTTCTCAGTAATCAAAGGGATAACGCAACTCCTGACCAGTCAATGCCTTACACCGTTGATGCTAATGGAATTGTTCACGTGAATTTTGCTGATATTACCACGTGGTCCGTTACTGATGACCTGCGTGACGACACTACAACTTACTATTACTTTTTTGCCCCTCTTTGGGCACCAAATCCTGAGCCAGAACCAGAGCCAGAACCTGAGCCTCAGCCAGAACCTCAGCCAGAACCAGAGCCCACTCCAGTTGTGCCTGCCTCTGATGCAACCCAAACTCCCTGCACCAAGGCGCGAGAAGAGCGTTCTGCCTAATACAGGTGACGCAAGCTCTGTAGCGGGTATTGTTGCAGCAGCTGGTACTGCTCTTGTTGCACTTGGTCTCCGTAAGAAAATGCAGTAGAAAATCATAAGAGCTATCAAGTAACAAACACGCCTCTAGAAATAAGATTTTCTAGAGGCGTTCTTTTTTAGCAATTTTTGGCTCGCGGTTAAACGAGCTTTTAGGACACTCTAAAAGATATATCCCTTTGCAACAGCCCAGTTCCAGATGCGGTCTGCCTGTACTTCACAGCGCTGCTTAAGTTCAGCGGTGTTAGAACCAGTGAAGGTAACTTGCTGAACAGAAAGAGGAAGGTTATCTGGTCTGGTAATAGTAAGAGTTGCGCTGTTCATGGCCATGCGAGTCGTCTTGTTAGCGCCAACGCGGACTTTAACAGTAAAGTAACCACGATCAACAGGCCACTCGGTAACTTCTCCGCTATTGGCTGTTCCAGACCTGAATCCATTTGCATTAGCAATAATGCTATAGCCATTCATAAAGAAACCAGCTGCACAAGCAGGCCACCAATGGCACACAAAAGAATTCCTGCAAAGATGGTGCCCTCACCATTTAAATTAAAGAAATTCCAGAGGCCGCCAACAGCAAAAAATGCACCAGTTGCCCAACCAACAAGAGGACTAGCGCCTCCCTGAGGTTTACCAAAATCAATTACATCGTAAGTAAGAGGAATTGGGGAGGTATCGTTTTTATCGTAAAGATAAACGTTACTTGGAATTTCCTGTTTTTGAGCGGGTTTTTGTGGTGCTTCTGGTGGAGTTGGAAGTGACATAAAGCGTCCTCCTTTTAGCTGGTAGAACTATTCAGGATATAAAAAATTATCCTATTTGAGAGATTTATTGTAACATATTGGATAGTAGAGGCTTAAATTTTTTAATTTGGCACTGCTCCCACTGAAAGGATGCTTAATGAAAAGACGTCAACTAGCGCTGACTTGTGCACTGGTCCTTGCGCTTTCATCAGGTGTTGTATTTACTGCGTGTAGCCCTAATATTTTTGGTTTACCATCACCTGAAGAAATTGCCGCTCAGAAGGAAGCAGAAGAGAAGAAAGCTGCTCTTGCTCCCTTTGTAGGCATTTGGGAAGCCAAGTCAATTGAGGATGAAAAAATGGCACAGTCACTGAAGACATGTACAAAGATGTTAGAGATGTTTATCTAGCAATTTATGGTTATGACTTCTCTGACGATGGCACTGGTTTATTTGTTCGTTTCGGCGCTCAGAAGCCCTTTACCTGGTCTGTTGATGCCGATGGAAAGCTTACTATCACCCTTGCAGGCAATGCTGGAAGCTATACAGCAAGCGTTGATTCCTCAGGTCAGATGACCGTTGAGGGCTCTGATGGTTCTAAAGCTATCCTTACTCGGGTAAGCACAACCTCAGGTGATTATTCTCATATTAGGTATGAGCCTTTTAATCCATTAACAGGAACAGGCAATATTTCTAAAAACAAGTCATCGCATGAAACTAAACTACGCTTTACTATCACCACTGAGCTTGATCAGGTCATTGTTGATACCGATGAACTCTATGTAAGGCTTATTGGCATCGCTTCCCTTAAAGACCTCAAGGGTTTTGAAGGCTATGTCTTTGAGGTTATTAATAGAACTCCTTATACAACCGGCTATCAATTTACTATTCAAGATCCAACCGATGGCTATTGGGCTTATGGATTTAACGTGTTAGAGCCAGGTGAGAGAGTCTATGAGTATGTTCTTAATAACCAACGTAGAGATAAGTCACTTTCTGAAGTCACAGATGTAAAAGGCACTCTTGAGTATGACCACTCTAGCAATGGCGCCCTTCATAATGACGAGAAAACCGTGACATTTGATTTGCCTACTGGGCAGAGCAAGTAACAGTTAAGAGTTAGTTTTATATCGCTGCACGTATGGAAGGAAGTTTAATGAAAAAGCGTCAAATGCTGTTAGGATGTCTGCTCGCACTGGTGCTTTCCGTAAGTGCAGTGCTTAGTGCATGCTCATCAGGGGATAACAGTCCCGCAGGAAACAAAAAGTCTGCTGGTCAGATCGTAGGTGTTTGGGAAGCTTATGACATCTTTGAACCCGGACTAGGAAACCTGAGGGAGGGAGCAGCCTACGACGATTATAAAGAACAGTTCCATGCAATTTATGCTTTCAGCTTTGCTGAGGATGGAACTGGCTTGTTTACTCGCTTTGGCATAATGAAGCCTTTTACCTGGACTGTTGATGCAGAAGGAAAGATTACCGTTACCCTTGAGGGTACTGCGGGATCTTTTACGGGAGAGATTGACGCTGAGACTGGCAGGTTAAGGCTCAAGGGCACTGGCTACGATGAGACTGACGCCGAGCTTAAGCAGATTTCAACTACTGCTGGAGACTATGCAAGTGCTACCTATCAGCCATTTGATCAACTTACCAATAAAGGTACCTTACCAACCATGGTTAGGTATAACGATCTCAAGATTTAAGAATTTTGAAATAACTCGAGAGGTCAATAAAGTTCTTATCGATACAGATAAGCTGTATATGAATCTGTACGCTATCGCTCAGGTACCGGGAAGCTCTCAAGAAGGTTACGTTTTTGAGATTGTCAACAAGTATTCCTATAACCTTTTTATAGAATTCTCTCTTTGGAGATCTACACGGTCCTTTAAAGGCCTTTAATGTCGTCTCCTTACAGCCTGGCGAGAGATTTTATATGTTTACTCCCAATATCTCAGATACACCAGGATCTCTTGTAGCACTTTCCAATCCAAAAGCTATGATTGCTTTTGGTTACACTGACCCAACAACTGGCACAGTTATTCAGGAAAGACAGAGAGTGGAGCTTGACCTAAATATCCCTCCTAAGTCTGAGTAACAAAAGAACGCATATCTTCAGCGTGCTCACTACCATTGAAAGGACACTTGATGAAAAAACGTAAAATACTGCCAGTTCTTGCGCTCATCTTGGCGCTCTCTGCTGGTGTTATGTTTACAGCTTGCACTCCTAACATTGGTGGGCCTTCGGCTGAAGAAATTGCAGCTCAGAAGGAAGCAGAAGAGAAGAAAGCTGCTCTTGCTCCGTTTGTGGGCGTTTGGGAAGCAAAGTCTATTAGTGATCCAAAGAAGGGCGAGATTCCCGAGAGTGTCTATCCAACAGCAAGAGACACATTCCAGGCCATTTACGGCTATGACTTTTCCGACGACGGCACTGGACTATTCATCCGTTTCGGTGCTCAGAAGCCCTTTACCTGGACCGCTGATGCTAATGGCAAGATTACCATCACCCTTGCTGGCAACGCCGGAAGCTATACAGCAACCGTTGATTCCTCAGGCCAGATGACTATTGAGGGCTCTGACGGTTCCAAGGCAGTGCTTTCCCAAGTAACTAAAACCTCAGGTGATTACTCTTCTCTTAAATATGCTCCATTTGATGCGCTTACGGGTAAGGGAACTATTGGAGGAAATTATTCCTCCCATGATGACTTCTACATGAATTTTAAGGTAGTTACCGAGGTCAACAGGGTTGTTGTTGATAATGACGACATGTACGTTAGATATGTAGGAATCGCCACAACACCAAGCGGTCAAACCGAAGGTTATGTTTTTGAGATAATCAACAAGTCCGATAAGACGGCCTCATATGACTTTAGGGTGGATAATTCGGATTCCACTGTGTTTGGAACAGCTCTTAATGTTCTTGAGCCTGGTGAGAGATTCTATGAGTTTGTAGTTGATAGCTCCAAAGCAGACGTACCTCTGGCTAAGCTTTCTGAATCTAAGGAACTTTTTAAGTATTCCCATGTTGCAGATGGAAGCAGTCTTGAAGACGAGAAGACTGAGCAGTTTGATTTGACGATTTCGCAGAATAAGTAATGAACTCAGACGATACCTAGATTAAGTAGAATGAACTTCGTCAAAAAAGTGTCGCCAAGAAAAGACATTGTCAATCTAGAGAGCTTTGGTGTTGGAAGGGCTTTCATGAAACAGCATAGACTACTTTTTATGCTTGTACTTACACTTGTGCTTTCTACCAGCATTGTGTTTACGGCTTGTACTCCTAACATTGGCGGACCATCTCCTGAAGAGATTGCAGCTCAGAAGGAAGCAGAAGAGAAGAAGGCTGCGCGCGCTCCGTTTGTGGGCGTTTGGGAAGCAAAGTCTATTAGTGATCCTAGCCAGGAGATATCCCTGAGAGTGTTTACCCAACGGCAGTAGAATCCATGAAGTCAATTTATGGTTATGACTTTGCTGACGACGGCACGGGTAATTTTCATCCGTTTTTGGCGCTCAGAAGCCCTTTTTACCTGGTCTGTTGATGCTAATGGAAAGCTCACTATCACCCTTGCAGGTAATGCTGGAAGCTATACAGCAACTGTTGATTCCTCAGGGTCAGATGACCGTTGAGGGCTCTGACGGTTCCAAGGCAGTCCTGAAGCAAGTTACTAAAACATCTGGTGATTATTCCAGCTTTTAAGTACAAGCCTTTTTGACGCAATGGCAGATAAGGGCACTATTGCGTATAACTTCTCTTCTACTAAGGGCGAATACAAGATGCGCTTTTAAGCTGAAGACCGAGGTTGACAAGGTTCTTATCGATAATGACGATCTTTATGTCAGGTATGTTGGTATTGCTAAATCCCCAGATGGTTACTCTGAAGGCTACGTATTTTGAGATTATCAATAGATCTGAAAAACTGGGTAAATTGCACCTTTAAGTTAGATAATTCTGAGAATTCCGTATGGGCTAACGATTCCAACTATCTTGAGAGCGGCGAGAGGGTCTTTGCATTTGTAATTAACGATTCTAAATCAGAAAAACCTCTTGCTGATCAGACTGAGGTAAATGCAGTTGTTGAGTACTACCACATCAAAGGTGGTAAGAGCATGGAAGACACTAAGACAGAAAACGTTGACCTGATAATCTCTCAGAAGAAGTAAGCGTGCCTTTGATATGAGCCTACTCTATCTACTATCAGCACCATTAGGCGCAAGCATTGCATGGTTTCTAAGCGCACATACACAAACAACATACTAGAGAATCAGTCACATAGATATGCTCATATTTCATTTGCAGGAATGACCCTGTTCATACTTATGATTGGCTACTCATTACTGAATCCGCTTTATCAATACTAAACATAGTTGATTTGCGTAACAAACACCGATGGATGTCAGTAGCGGTATGCCCCGCATTACAAAAGAAAGCGTGACCAAACATGAAGAAAGCTTTGATTTCGATTGATTACACCTATGATTTTGTAGCAGATGACGGAAAGCTGACAGCAGGTGCGCCAGCTCAGGCTATTTCAGACGCAATTTATGAGGCTACAAAGTGTGCTTTTGATCGTGGCGATTATATTTTCTTTGCCATTGATGCTCACGATCCAGAAGACAACTTCCATCCAGAGTCTAAGCTTTTTCCCACCCCACAATATCATTGGCACAAGTGGTAGAGACCTGTTTGGTCCCTCTGAATGATTTCTATCAGCAGCACAAAGATGACAGCCATGTGTTCTGGATGGACAAGCGTCACTACTCGTCCTTCTCAGGAACCGATCTTGATATTCGTCTGAGGGAGCGCGGCATTAACACGGTTATCCTAACTGGTGTTCTTACCGACATCTGCGTGTTGCACACGGCAGTGGACGCTACAACCTGGGTTATCACATTGAGGTTGTTGAGCCAGCAGTTGCATCGCTGACGCCAGAGAATCATCAGTTTGCGCTTGCGCATTTCAAAAAAATACCCTTGGTGCAACATTGGTTGATGCAGAGCTCAACGAGATTGAGAACTCGTAATGACGCCAGAAGAACGCGCAGTTAAATGGTTTGAGAAGGTCCCTGAGGCAGATGATCTTTCATTTGACCAGAGACTTGCTATTTGCAAAAAGACCGGAAATACCATGGCACTTGTCTTTTGTTGTTCTATTTTCGCTTGAGTTGATACTTGCGTATGTGCTTACCGATGGCTTATTTGTATTCGCTATGACTGATATTTTAAACAGCATACTATCAAGACCTGGTAGAAGAGTTACGGCCCAGGGAGTGGCTGTTGCGGGTATTCTTGTGGTCGCGCCACTATTGGTCATTCCTGTAGCTGCTGCGTTTCTTGCTCGTTTCATTGTTTTTAAGCAAGAAATTAAGAAGTGCTTAGGTTAATAAGTACCTACGTAAATTAGCGGCTTCGTAAATTAGTTAAAGCATTTATTTGACCCAAGGTTAGAAACTTGGGTCTTTTTGCTCGAGGCTTTAGCCTGTTGAGCGCGTGTAACGCGCGAAACACAAAAACCACTCGATGAACCGCCTCCCATTTCTATGTCCAAGAAATGGGAGGCAGTTCATATGCGGGTGATTATGATTCTGCAGCGTGTTAGCGTCGGCTTTTAGGCCTGGCGCACAAAATAGCGCAGCTTTGGTAGGTTCTGCTGAAGAATCGACATGTTCTCTAATCAAGATAGCCAGGCAGCTAGGCGGTCGCACTACCTGATATGCATCTCTATGCATAAACTTAACCTAATATGCTAGAAAATGAATAGCGTCATATAAAAGATTTAACTATAGGTAAATTCCGCACCTAAGGAACACACCTAAGTCGGATATTCTGCTCAGATGACGGGCATTTTACACACCTAATGACGATAATCTGCATGATTGAGGTATTTTCAGCGTCATGTATACGTCTTTTTGACAGATTATCCGACTTAGGTGTGTTTTGAACTGCCTCCTATTTCTCGTGTCCAAGAAATGGGAGGCAGTTCATCCGCCGGCGCCGATATCGGTGATCGTACCTCCGCAAGGATATGAATAATTCAAAAAAATTAGCTTGAGTTAGCGCCTATACTTGGCGTTCTCGAATGCAATCTTGAAGTCTTCAAGGAGCTCACGAGGGACCTTCTCCTGATCTCCGTGATGGAGCTCCTGCATAAAGACATTGCTTATAGCTCCAAAAATCAGGCGAGGAGCAATCTTATCTGCAAGAGGAACAAACTCTAGGACATATCTTTTATCATCAATGGTAAGCCAGGTGACTCTCCAGCTACTGACGGTTCCCTCAATATCTGAAGCATGAGCCGAAGCAAAGACATTTTGATTGTTATCAAAGAGGTACACGACACCATCTGCGTCAACACCAACAAAACCGTCTGTAGCGCATTGCTCAAAACCAGAAACAATATGAGCACCACTGGTCCAGAACACCCAGTTCTTCTCGCCAGCCATAGACAGACCTTTCTAAAACATCAAAAGTTTCTTGTTTAAATGGTAGTAGGAGAGCGATTTTAGGGCAAGTAAATTTCGGTCAAAAAGCATAGTTTACCTGCGAACTCAACCTGCTGTTGAGTAGTTGGAAACCGTTGCGATACCCAACTCAACTGATGCGTTCTTGTTGAACGTATTGTTACGACTCATAGTGAAATCAGCGGCCCGCAAGCTATTTCAGTAATAATGAGTTGAGAAAAGGAGCAACTATGACTACTTCATCTGAGACCCTTGGTCGTCGTATTGCACGTCTTCGTTTGGCTAGAACTGCAACGCAGGAGCGTCTGGCAAAAGAGCTGAACGTGAGCCCGCAGGCGGTGAGCAAAGTGGGAGAACGACATTAACTATCCAGACATCTCGCTGTTGCCAGATCTGCGCGCTTCCTTGGCGTGTCCGTTGACGAGCTTTTTGAGCGGCGTAGCGCTTCTGCTCAGGAGAGTGTATGCTGCTCAGGAGAGCGCTGCTGCCCAGGAGAGCGCTGCTGAGGTTGTTTCTGTTGCAGCTGACGAGCCCGCAGAGATCGTAGAAGAGTCCGTACCGAGCAGGACAACCAGGGCATTGCTGCTCAGTCTTCAGGTTTCAGCTTTGGCAAGCTTTTTGGTAAGAGCATGGTCAAAGTCGAGAAGAACGACGAGGCTGACGGTAGCAAGAAGAAGGGCGTCCGCCTTGGCAACGGCTCTGCAAAAGCACGGTTTGCACGTGTATGTAGTCTCCGACGACGGCGACGTTGTAGATATGTGCGTACCTCTGGGCCTGGCAAAAGTTTGTTTTGAATTCGGGAATTCAGGTCAGCGGAAGCTATCTTAATCAGGAGACTCAGGAGCAGCTTTCAACATCAACCTTGATGCGCTTATGGACGCTGCAAAAGACTGGCGAGAGTGGCACGCTTGTGGATATTACGTCCGCAGACGGTGATGTAGTAAAGATTTGGTTTGACTAAGCACCAACGATTACATAGTGAAGTCAAAATTGTCATCCACATGACGCTCGAAGGCATTTAAGGCAATTGCCGTTAAAGATTGGAGGTGTCGGCTAATGGGAACGCATTATATGGCGAGTGACGACCGTCTTCTTCTAATTAAAATTGAAAATGGACTTCCTTTTTCTTGGGACTGGAAGGCAAAAGGATTGGAAATTTAACGCAAGTCTAGCCGACATCTTCATTGGTGAGCGAACTCTTGATGACGTTACACTCGAAGAGATAGAGCAGTTCAAGCAGGAGAGAACAGTTCCTGTTGTTTCTTGGTAAACGACCTAATTTAATTAATTTTTGTTGATTTAAGCCACTTACAAAATCTATGTGATTTGTGATAACGGCAGATAGGGCATATTGAAAAATGCACCTGCTCTCGCAGGTGCATTTCATTCACCAACAAACCCGACTCAGTCCAGCCGTTGGCTCGTCCTTTAATTGAAATTATGCCAAATTTTGTTGATTTAAGCCACCGAAAGTGGCTCACATACGCAACCGTTGCGGAAAAGCGGTACTTACCTCGTAGCAAGGGTAATGTTACTTCGTAAACGTCCGAGCGGACGGAACCCTGTTGAAAAGGAAAGAAATGGATTTGAAGGAACCTAACCACTCAAGAGCAGCTCGACAAGATCGTGAAAGACAGGCTTGAAAGAGAGCGTGTTTTGGCACAGTGACATTCTGGCTAAAATTAGGTATATTAGTTAATAAAGATACCCGTCCAATTCTATTTGATATGGATTTGCGCGGGTATCTTTAGGTTTTTAGCTAGTGACATTTTGACTGGTGATGTTCGATAAAGATTGGCTATCTCATTTAGATCCAGACGGAAAGCGCTGGTCATAACTTATTTTTGTTGACATTATATTGAAGGAATGTAGAATTACATTAACAACGTGTAGCACAATTAGCAGTGCCCTTGTTGGAGATGACCCAGGTGCAAATCCTGGCCGTTGTTATTAGCCGCCTTAGAGCGGCTTTTTGTTTAGCATGGATTTGACGTAATGCTGCAAAAGCACGTTCTTCTCGACCGGTAGTGGGGATTCTTACATGAAGTCTTTGATTGTGTACTATTCGTATTCCGGCATCACAAGAAGGCTTGCAGAGGATATTGCGCTGATTACAGATGCCGAGTTGCTGGAGCTGAAGCCTCAAGACCCCTATTCTTTCTCGTATAACACGGCGGTAAAAGAGGTTAGGGCTCAAATAGAAAAGGGCGTTTGTCCTGCGTTGATGCAATACGATACAGATATCGCTGACTTTGATACTGTCTTTATAGGATCGCCCAACTGGCTTAAAACATTTGCTCCTCCGGTACTTTCGTTCTTACGGACAACGGATTTGAGCAGCAAAACAATCATTCCGTTTTGCACGCATGGAGGCGGAGGATTTGGCAATATGATTGAGGAGTACCAGAGGGAATGTGGTGCTTCTCATGTGATACCAGGATTGGCGGCAAAAGGCACGTATACTTTTAGTGAAGTGCAAAGATGGCTGGATTCGATAGGGTTGAGTGATGCGAGTACTTCTAGCTGAAGATGAGAAGAGAATGGCCGCGGCTATCGTGGCTTTATAAAGCGGATGGCGTGCCCTCCCTCTATGCAGAGCGAGGCTGCGCGCCATCAGCAACCTTTAATATATCATATTTTGTTTTGGATAAAAGTGCTCTACACAGACGTCTTTCTCGACAAGACGTCTTTTTTATTTATGCAGGTAGATTGCTATATTGCAAAATATACGAAAATCGCATATTTATGAGTTGACATGCAGTTTTATAAATATTCTAAAATCGAATATTTTAGGTTTTATCTGGGATTATTCGGTTGACGCGTCATCGTCATGCGCAAGCAGGGAGTTGAACAGCTCGTTGATATCGGTGTGACGCTGGGTGGTTTCTTCCTCGGCTAGCGTCCACGAGCCGTCTTGGTAGTAAAGCACGTCACCCTGACAAGCATTGCTTGGAAGCTCATCGACAGAAACGGTAAGCATATTGCCAGGCAGATCGTCTAGCTCAAGCACAGCAAGATTGTTGTCTTCAAATCGATCAATGATTGCTTTCATTACTTGGACCTCGATTTCGACGACGTGCCAGATTTATCTTGTGAGGTGGGAGCTACCACTGTGCCGGGTTTCTCGCCAGATATATCAATGTTTGTACCATCGCAGGTAATGGTAATGGTTCCGTTGGCGCCCGTGCCCCAGACTTCAACGGAATGCTTGTGGAGGGCGTTCAGGACCGACTGCATGGGGTGGCCGTAGGAGTTGTCCACGGCGTACGAGAGGACGGCGTAGGTGGGCGAGAGCTTGTGAATCAGCACCTCGGTAGTGCCTGTTCGGGAGCCGTGATGCGAAACTTTGAGTACGTCAATGTGGCCTGGATTGGAGTTCAGGATGGCATTTGTGGGCGCGTCTCCCGTGAAGAGAAACGTCTTGTTGCCAACGGTCAGCTTGATGATTATCGAGTAATCGTTGGTTTCGGGGAAAATTGCGTCTTTTTTGGGCCAGAGAATTTCTAGCTTGTAGTCGTCGGTTTGGTCGATGATGGTACCCGCTTCGGCAAGGGTTATCTGCAGGTTATTGTTCTGGATTGCGGTCAGAAACTTTCTGTATGTTGCCGTGTTGTTTGTCTTATTTGGTGCGTAAATGGTCTCAATTTGGGTGTTGGAAATGACGTCCGCCATGCCGCCGATGTGGTCTTCGTCGGGATGGGTGGCCACCAGGTAATCAATCTTGTCTCGACCAAGTTCTTGGAGGACCTGGGCAATTTTTGGGGCAGACCCTGTGGGGCCTGCGTCGATGAGCATGGTTTTCTCGGGGAGTGCGATGAGAATAGCTTCTCCTTGGCCAACGTCAATAAACTTGATGGTTACGTTTGTGCTGGCCTGAGCGGTGGCAGACGACGTGTCGGAGCCTGATTGGAAGGACCCGCCAGGCGCTTGAACTGCGGTTTGTTGGCCCGAGGACCCCGCTGTTGATAGGGTGGTTGGAAGCGGTTGCGTGAGCGCTGCGCTAAAGTAGAGCGCTACCGTAAGCGTGGCTAGTGCAATTCCAGTTTTCTGTTTTCCGGCGTAGCGTTTATGTGGTTTAAGCTTGCCTTTTATGAGCTTTTTGGGAGCACTGGCATCCTCGTAGATGAGGTTGAACACGCTCTCGATAACCGGGAGCGAAAAAATTGCTGGTAGAAGATAAGAAAGCAATTTTGGCAAAGCAAGTATTTGAGCCAAGGTAAATGCGCCAACAATGAGCAATGCGTTCATGACAAGCCTGGTAAGTCCCGATTTCCAGCCTTTGAGATAAAACTGAGGAATGCCAAAAATACCAAATACTAGAGAAAGAATGAGCGCAAATAAGTAGTTAGACTGCTTGTCAGAGGCTGTGTTGGCCGATTCAGTTTTGCTGCTAAATTGCTTTGGGTTGGGCATAAAACCTCTCTGGACACGTGCGTTCTGAAGAATCTTACCTTATTTAACTAGCCAGTCCAGGGCTTTCTGCATTCTTCCTTCAACGTTTTGGAAGTGATTTCCGCGGTTCAGCTCAAATGTCGAGGTTATTCTCGCACTCTCTAGCTTGCTGGCGAGAAGTTCTGCGTTTTCTCGCACGTGCATTATCTGTGGATTGGGGGTTCGTGCTTCTCGGTCGCCCAGCGAAAGATAGGCGTGTGTGAGGCCGACCACTCCTCCGCTGAGCTGCTGGTCAACGTAGTCCAGGAGGCCTGGGAACCAGAACGATCCCGAGACAGCTCCGATGCGCTGGAAGGTAGCGACGGGGGCGTCGACGTGCGGCGCGCCGGGCTGCGACGGGGCGTCGTCGGGCTGGTAGCCGCGTGCGACCTGCGGCGACACGCCAGCCTGGCTCACGCCTGCCCAGAGGCTGAACAGGCCCGCGAGCGAATAGCCCACAAGCGCTCTATACGCCGGCAGCTCGCTAAGCTCCGATTCCGCCCAAGGGATTACCTGGTTGATAAGGGTATCGAGCGTTTTCTGGGCGCCGTCGCCAAAGTTTGATCCCTTGGCAAAAACGCGCGGGGCGCACCAGGGCGAGAAGTTCTCTTCCCACAGGTCAACGCCAATGTTCACTAGGCTGACGCCCTCAGGTACCTGAATGGGGGAGTTGTCGGCCACGTCACCCAAGAGGTAGACAATAGGAGCTCCAGCTACAGAGGACATCTGCGTGTGGATGGAAAGTCCGGAGATGATTGTTGTTCTCGCCACGGTGTTGGCGGAGCGCGGCATTGCAGCCGCAACGGGACGGGAGGCTGCGGCGGTGGGGTGCGTATCTGGTGTAGCGCTCATGCTACTCACTCAACGTCATTTGCAGATAGTAGACGTTTTCGCGCAGGTGAGAGGCAACCTCGCGGTCGATGACACCCTCAAACTGCAAGCGCGAAATCTGGTCCAACTCAATGCGCAGGGCGTTTTCTGCCACGTCGTCGGCGTACTTTCGAGCGTCCGCAATCTGCTGCCTAAAGTGAGGCGACATTTTGTGTGAGCTCAGGTTGTAAGGCAGCAGGTAGGAGACTTGGGTGGTGCTAGAGTCATGCTCATCATTGATGTTGATGCGCCCCCAGATGGACTCAATTGCTGACTCGTGGTCAATCATCAGATTAGATGCGATGACCGCCAGCTCCTCATCGTCACCGTTAACAATACGCTCCAGGTCGTCAAGCTCCGCATACTCCATCTCAGGTGCGTATAAACACGCCTGGTAGTAGGACTGGTCTGCATCCTCAAGGTGCCTAATTTCGCCGTCGATGATGCGTTGCGCTGCCAGCTTAAGCTCGTGAAGGGCAACGGTAATACGCGAGCGGTGGTTTGTTGTTGCAGCAATGTTTGCGATGGGTCCGTAATAGCCTACTGACCTGCGAATTGAAGTAATATCATCGACAATTTGATCCCACGGAATGGGGTTGTGCGTTTTAATATGGCGCTCGCGTAGCTCCTCGAGGCATTTCTGCTGGACTTCTGTCTCGTGAAGGACCAGCTTTTTGACCAGTTCGCCCGAGCCAGGGACCGTGATACGAGAGGCAAACAAGCGGTTGGTATAGCGCGTGATAGTCAAACGAAGCGCAGGTAGATACTTTGCTTTGGCGTTTTCTGACTGCAACATGCTCCTGAGCTCGCCAAGAGTTGCCTCAAGAACGGCAATCTCTCCCTTGTGGAGGCGTTCGGGCAGGTCAGAGTCTGCTTCAGGGGACTTTGATAGCACGGGTAACAGATTGTCCGCTAAAAGCAACGTGGCGAGAATAACGCCGGCGGCGATGGTAATCAGCAAATCTCTCTGCGGAAACGCTGCTCCGGACTGGGTTGTGAGAGGCAAGGTGAGGATAATCGACAACGTTACCGCACCTTTTGCACCTGCAACAGTGGTAACCAGCACGTTCTTGATGACCTCGGCCGACGTGATTGAGATGGGCTTTATGGCGCACGTGGGTTTGGGCTGCTCATCGATCTGCTCCGAGGTTTGCTCCGAGCCCAGTTCATCGAGCGGCTGGTCGGGTTTCTCGCCGTTCGTGTCTTCGGAGTCGTTGGCGTCGTCTTTTCCGGTGCAGAGATGACCACCCTTGTGGAGCTTGTGAGTTTCCAGCGCGTAGAGCCACGCAAAGCGGACACCGTGCATGAACAGGGTAATCACGACAACAATTCCTAGAATCTGCAGGATATTGAGGCCGCCGTTGGTGCCAGGAAGCACGGCAAGGGGGAGCTGCATTCCTAGGAAGACAAAGATGGTTCCGTTGATCAAAAAGCTGATGACTTTCCACGTGGAGTCTGAGACCAATTTTTGCCTTGCAAACAGCGCTTTATTGCTCTGCCTGCGAGGTAGTGCAATCACCAAGCCAGCCGCTACAACAGCTAAAACGCCAGAAACGTGGAAGGTTTCGGCAAGAAGATAGACAAGAAACGGTGTCAATACTTCATAGAGAACGTTTGCGACGGTGTCCTCGTAACCCAGCCTACCAAGCATTGCGTTAATGGCAGAGAAGGCAAAGCCAGTGACAATTCCCATTGCCACGCCGCCCACAAAGAGCACCGTGAAAGATCCCGCTGCGTCTACCAGCGAGAACGCACCCGTTACAGCCGCAGCTACGGAGAATTGGAATGCAACGACTCCGGATGCATCGTTAATCAAGGACTCTCCCGAGAGAAGCGTCTGCTGGCGATGGGTCAGGTGGATGTTGGACTTAAGCGCGGTGACGGTGGCTGCATCGGTTGGCCCCAGGGCCGAGGCCAGCGCAATCGCCGCAGCTAGAGGAATTGAGGGGACCATGAGGTGGAGGGCGTAGCCGACCGAAAGCACGCTGACAACTACCAGAGCAATCGCCAGCGACAAAAATACTGTTCAGGTTGAGGAGAAGTGCACGAATGTTGGTTTCTCTCGTCTCGTTGAACAGGAGTGGGGCAATAAAGAGCAGCATAAAGAGCTCGGATTCCAGGTGGACCTCCTGGACGTTGGGCAGCACAAGTGCAACAAGCAGACCGATAACAACCTGGATAACGGGGATGGAGACGTCGACAAACTTGTCGATAACCGAGGAAGCCGCGACGCAGGTTAAAACAATGAGCACAAATTCGAATGTCTCCAACAGGCTTCCTTCCTGGTCTCGAGTTCACGGGTTTCTCGGCAGATAACGCTTCATTCGAGTATATACGGTTTTGCTGCTCTAGCTTGTACCGGCGCAGATAACACATGGTTTCTGCGATGAGTCGTAAGCTTCATCGGCGAGCTGAAACTACAGATTTTGGCGGTGTCTTGGAATTACGAGCCTGAAAAGTGCATGAAGTCTGAATAAATTCACTCAGACATGGCGAGAAAAACCGGCAAATAGCTCAGACATGGTGCACTTTTCCGGCAAATCATTCAGACTTGGCGAGAAAATCAGGCTCGATGAAAGCGCCCATGAACCAAGCCTGGATCTAAAAAGTTGCGTCACGAAAGGCGCGCCTAAAGTGCAAAGAATCTGTAAATCTGGCACAGATTCTTTAACAAAATCAGGCAAATCCACAGATTCTTTGATGCATTTAGGCAAAATCCACCGATTCTTTGCAGAAATCAGGCGCGTTATAGCCAGGAGCAAAAATCTTCCAGTTACACCATGGGAACCATGCCCTGCAGTTACACAATTCCCCAGGTAGAAGAATGCGTAGTTGAGCGCGTTGATCAGCGTGTATATGCCGCCAATGACCAGGTAGGGCCAGAGGTGTGCTTTTGGTGATTGCGATAAAACTCGCGAATGAACGCAGTGGGCCAGTACCAACCTTTGGTGTGCGAGCCGATTCCATCTGCCTTGATGCCCAGGTTGTGAGCGTATTCAGCGCACCTGAAAACGTGAAAGTCGCTGCTTACAACTGCTGTGGTGAAGTCGCCGCAGGCTCCCGCGCTGTCGCTTGCCGTCACGTCGTCGCTTGCGGCGTCGGTGCCGCCGCTCGTTGCCCGGTCGGCGCGGATTACGGCTATCGAGTTCTTCAAGTTTTTTCCAGGTAGTGGTCGACTTGTCTTCCATGAGAATCGCGTCAGCCGGAACACCCTTCTCCAGAAGATAGTCCCGCATGGCCTGAGCTTCGGAGACTACTTCGTCAGCACCCTGACCGCCAGAAGCAACAAACTTTCCTTGCTGATGCTGCTTGTTCCACAGTTCAAGTGCCTTATCAATCCTTCCTGCGAGCAGCGGAGTTGGTCGCGTGCCATCAAGCCCGGCGCCGTGAATAATGATGTAATCGTATTTGCGTCGGCGGGGAAGAATTCGATAAATCCACGAGTAGAACAGCAAAGACACAAAGGTAAATGAGAACCACATACCTTCGAGTGTAAAGAGTCCAAGCAAGAAAACAACAATGTGGCGAGAATCTGGATCAAAAGAATTTAGAAGTGATGGGGCACAAAGCAGTAAAACGATAAATCCGGCCATCAAAAATGGCAGCATTGAAGTCAGCGAAAATCCGTTATTTTTTACCCTTGAATTCTCATTGCAAGTGCAACAACAAAAGACAAGGTAGTGACCCATGGGTCTACAATGGCGCTTACGACAACGTTCATTGAAAGGATTTCCATGGGTCACTATAGCCATCTTAGCATTGAAGAGCGCGAAGACATTATGGTCTGGTGGAAAAATCATGAAAGTATAAGCCAGATTGCTCGTAAGCTCGGTCGAAACAAATCAAGTATTTCACGGGAGATTAAAAGAAACGGTTGGACAATCATTGGAGTGGCGCATCTTTGTTACAGAGCCTCGACTGCCCAGAGAAAAACCGATGTTCGACGCCAGGCTTGCAAGAAACGCACCCTACTCGATGATCCAAGCCTTCGTGCACGTATTGTCTTTCTTATCTGTAGTCGCCACTTCTCACCTGAGCAGATTGCAGGAAGACTACACTTAGAACTTTCCTACGCTCCTGTCAGCTGTAGCACTATATATAGAGCCATACACTCAGGAAAACTAGACTGTGAACTTCCAGGTGTACAGTCTGTACGTAGAAGACTCAGACACCGAGGTAAACGACGACATACAAAACACCTCATAGAGCGCAGAGGCAAAATACGGATAACTCATGAACTTGTCGAAAGACCAAAAAGAGGTTGCAGATCGCCAACGCATTGGAGACTGGGAAGGAGATACCGTCATCGGTAAAGGCTAAAGGGCCACGCCTGGTCACACAAGTTGACCGTATGAGCGGCTACCTTGTTGGTGGCAAAGCTGCATCAGGGTCTAGTGCCGATGTCAATGTAGCTATACAGCAAGCTTTGAGAGGTGAGGTAGTAAAAACCATAACGCTTGATCGTGGATCTGAGTTTGCTCGAGCAGCAGAACTTCAAGAAGCTATTGGAGTAAGTATCTACTTCTGTCTTCCACATCATCCCTGGCAAAGAGGTACCAATGAAAATACCAACGGTCTCATCAGAGAGTATTTTCCAAAAGGCACAGACCTCTCATCGATTAGCGATAGAGAGATTGAGGCAGTATATAATGAACTCAATTTAAGGCCACGTAAGCGTCTGGGTTGGAAGTGCCCTTGGGAAGTCTACCATCACCAAACGTTGCACTTGCTTTGAGAATTC
>BNJU01001736.1_pt1 | contig 32386 bp, 24 predicted proteins | sample 8539281 | NCBI WGS metagenome assembly BNJU01 (sample SAMD00202456, study PRJDB9452) | human saliva metagenome | isolation source: human saliva | place: Japan
ATAAATCGTCAGACGACGGTAATGAGTTAACGCTCCGAACAATTATTAATTTTAATGAAATTTTGATCCTGGCTCTCCCGCAGACGAACGCACAGCTGACGTGCCTAACTGCAGCCACCGTGAGACGCTTCGAAGAGAGGAGGCTCTTCTTGCAGATGAGTTGCGAACGGGTGGTAACGCGTGGGTAACCTGCTGCAGGACTAACCTGGCCGACGATGGCCTAATACTGCGCGTGGATGACCGCATCATTTATTTGAGACCGTCTCCACTACAAGATCGGATACCGGTGTGTTGTGGGTAGTGTGGCTCACCTGGGCGACCGATACATAACGAGCCTGGGTGATCCAGCCACACTGGGACTGGACACGGCCCGAACTCCTACAGGAGGAGCATGAGTAAAGAGATCTTCGGCAATGGGGAGCCTAGCCCGACAACACCGCGGCAGTGAGGTTTTGGATCAATAAAAAGCTCTGTTGTAGAAATCAGAACAAGGTGTGAGGTGGAAAGTTCACGCACTGTGACGGTGGCACCTGAAAAGGGACAGCTGGCTGGTACAGCAGCGCGGTAGCCACGAGGTCTGAGCGGTGTCCGGATTTATTATGGAGGGCGTAAAGCAGGCGCATGAGCAGTTTGATAAGTCTATACCAAGTTAAAGGCAGCTCTTGGCCATAGTTCCTTTTGGGCCTAGAGCAGTTGAAGGGGAGGTAGATTCATGTGGCAGGTGAGGAAATGCTGGCCAGATATGTGGAGGAGACACCGGTGGCGAAAGCAACTCTCTGGTCATATGGCACAAAACGCTGAGGCTCCAAGCGTGGGAGCGAGGCAGGATTAGATACCCTGGTAGTCCACGCCGTAAACGATGAGGTGCTGATTGGTGGTCCTGGGATTCAGTGCCGCGCTGGCATCTCTAAGCACTCCGCCTAAGGGAGTACGACCGCAGGTTGAAACTCAAAGAGGTGGCAGAGCCCGCGCAAAGCGGTGGAGCTGTGTGGTTTGAATTCGAAAGCAACGCGAAGGGCACCTGAGTCGTGGCGTCGATGCTGTTTCTGGGAGATAGAAAGTTACTTCGAGTACATCGGTGACTGAGTGGTGTAGTTTGGACGTCAATGGCTCGTGTCCGTGAGATGTTGGGTTGAGTGCACTGGCAGGCGCAGCCCCTAATGATGGTGCGCATCGTTCAGTTTGGTTGGAGCTCTGTGCAGACTGCCGGTAATAAACCGGAGGGAGGTAGATGACGTCATCATCGTGCCCTTGTGACCTGGGCTACACCACGTGCTACAATGGTTGGTACAACTAACGAGGTTGCGAGTCGGTGACGGCAAGCTGATCTCTGAAAGCTAATCTCGAGTCGGATTGTAGGCCACCCAACTCGCCACCGCGTAAGTCGGAATCGCTAGTAATCTAAGCGGATCAGCACGCCGCGGTGAGACACGTTCCCCGGGTGCCTGCACACCGCCCGTCACCACCGAGAGTTTGTAACACGCAGTCGGTGGTGACGTCAGACCCAGCCACCCTGGGTGGGATGAGTGATGAGGGTGAGACGAGTCAGCCTTACAGGTATGCCGTATCAGAAGGTGCTGGCTGGATCACCTCCTTTCTGAGACGGAATGTACTTGAGTTTCTTATTTAGTTTTGAGGGGTCTTGTAGCCTTAGCTCCAGCTGGGAGAGCTGCTTTGCACGCAGGAGGTCAGCGGTTGATCCCTTAGGCTCCATTGATCACCATAGATTCAAGTGTGTGTCCGATTGAGATTGAATAGCTGCATATCAAATTCCTTAGCAATTAGTGCATATAGATAGTATCAAGAGAAATAAACCGATACGCTGTGAATATTTGATGGGGTGGGTCGAGAGACCAAAAGTCAAGGTTAAGTTAATAAGGGCACTTTGTGGATGCGCGCTTGGCACTCAAAGCCGATGAAGGACGTGACTAACGGCACGAAATGCTTTTGGGGAACTGTAAGTGAGCAGTGATCCAAGAGATAGCCGGATGCGAAGCCCGGCAGGAGTATGCCTGTCACTCGCAGTACTGTTAAGGTAATGTGAGGAAGACGCAGTGAACTGAAACATCTAAGTAGCTGCGGGAGAAAGCACGGCGATTGCCTTAGTGAGCGGCGAGGCGAAAGCATGCAAGAGAGACAGAACCGAAGTTGCTCTTCGGGGTTGTGGGACTGCAACGTGGACTTAAAGATTATAGAGAAGGAGCTGCCACCTGGGAAGGTGGGCCAAAGGAAGTAATAGCCTCGTATTCGGAAAATGGTCTTTATACCTAGCAGTGTCCTGGTGCTGACGAGTTCCACTGTGAAATCTCGTCGGATCTGGGAGGACCATCTTCCCAACCTAAATACTCTCTAGTGACAAATAGTGAGACCAGTACTGCGTGAGGAAAGCACGAGCGCAGGAGAGTGAAATAGAACCCTGAAACCGTGTGCCTACAACAAGTTCCGAGGCCCGTTAATGGGTGAGGCGTGCCCTTTAACAGAATGAACCGGCGAGTTACGATATGATGCGGCGAAGGAAGGTTAAGTTGAAGACGACGGAGCCGTAGGAAACCAGGTCTTGTGTAGGGCGTGGTAGTGTGCATGCTCGTGGGCCCGAGAACCATGCGACCTGCCGCCGCGAGCAGGTTGAAGGTGGTGAAAACTCACTGGAGGGACGAACCAGACTGCAGTTGAAAAAGTGCTTGGATGACTTGTGGGTATGGCGAATTTCCAAACGAACTTGCAGAGGCAGCTGGTTCTCTCCAGAAATAAACTGGGAGCTAGCGTCGATGTTAAGTCTCATTGGAGTGCAGAGAGGCACTACGACACATTTGGGTGAGGGTCCATCCCGGATTACCAATCTCAAGATAAACTCGAATGCCAGCGAGGATAATCATCTGGCGGTCAGACTGCGAAAGTGCTAAAGATCCGTGGTCGAAGAAGCGTCAGACCACCAGCTAAGGGTCCCAAAATATATGTTAAAAGTGGAAAAAGGATGTAGTTGCACAGACAACTTCGGATGTTAACAGACACGTATTCATTCAGAGTGCGTAATAGCTCACTAGTCGAGTGACCCTGCGCATGAGAAATGTGCCGGGGCTAAAGCATGACCACCATGTGACAGCTGTGGATACCTTTATAGGTAGCATATGGTGGGAGGCGGAATTTCTGTGTTGCGAGAGAAGAGGTGCCGTGAGGGGTAGCTGGAGCGCATAGAGTGAGAGTGCCGAGTATGGTGGCGAGAAAGACTGGGTGAGAATCCTGTCCACCGTGAGACTAAAGGTTTCAGGGAGGCTCGTCCGCCCTGGGTTGAGTCAGGACCCTGAGGAGAGACCGAAAGGGTGTCTCGATGGACAGTTGATGACCCACCAGCACTAGAGTATATGGTGGTGGAGGGACGCAGTAGGCGTAACTAAACCAAGACGATTGGAAGATGTCTGGCCAAGGCGAGTGGCTGTGATATAAGGTCAAATGCCTCTGATCACTATAACATGGAGCTGGCATTCATGAACCCAAGTTTAGTAACGAAGTTAGTGATGTCACACTGCCGAGAAAAACTGCGACGTTGATGTACTCTACCCGTACCTGCAAACCGACGCAGGTGGTCAGGGCGAAGTAGCCTCAGGTGGAGCAAGAAGGAGAACTCTCGTTAAGGAACTCCGGCAAAATGGCGTAACTTCCGGAGAAGGGGCGCTGACGCCATGGTCCAGCCGCGGTGAACCCAAGCACGGCATTTATCGAAAACTGACTCTGCTAAAATCGTAGATGATGTGTGTAAGGGTGACGCCTGCCGGTGCTGGAAGAGTTAAAGAGTAGTGCTTAATGGCGAAGGTAGTGCGTTGAAGCGGTGAAACGCGGCCGTAACTATATGAGTCCTAAAGGTAGCGAGTGCTTGACCGGGTGGTTCCGTACTTTTGAAAAGGCGTAATGTTGGGCGCTGTCTCAACGGGGGCTCGGTGGCATTTGTACCTGTGAAGATGCGGGTGCCGCGACAGGACGGAAGCGCGGGCTTTACGGTTGATAGCCAGTATCTGATACCCGATGTCTTGCCTGGATAGGTAGGAAGCCTATGACCTCCAGGACGCCAGTTTCGGAGGTAGCGTTGTTGGATACTACGCCGCTGTCATGTTATGGCTGCTCTAACCCGGACTGAGTTATCTGTCCGGAACAGTGTCTGACGGGCGGTTTGACTGCGGTCGCCCACTCTAAAGGTAACGGAGGCGCCGAGGTTCTCAGAATGCGTTGGATCATTTCGCAGGTGTATAAAAGGTATAAAGAGAGCTTGACTGCGAGTTACAGCTCCGAGCAGGGACGCATCGGAGCTAGCGGTCCGGTGGTTCCGCATGGAAGAGATCGCTCATGCGATCAAAACCGCCTGAGATAACAGGCTTACTCTCGAGAGTTCACATCGACGGGAGGTTTTGGCACCTCGATCTGTTCGACAAAATCGCGACTTCGCTGTAGACTGAGTCCGGTCCCAAGGTTGCTGTCCGCCCATTAAAGCGTGCACGCAGGCTGAAGTTCAGAACGTCGTGAGACATAGTTCGGTCTCACTCCGTCATGGCGTAGGAAAGTCGAGAGGACCTGCTCCTAAAGCACGAGAGGACGAGGATGGACTTTACCCGCTGGTGTACGAGTTGTTCTTCACCGAGCATCGCTGGGGTGGCTATGTGAGGGATAGCACTGAGCATCTAAAGTGTGATGACCCACCTCGAGGTGGGAGTCGCATGTTTTATATCAGTAGAGCCCTGAAGGAGATGAGTCAGGTTTGGGTAGGTTGAGAAAGTGTGTGATGGTGACACGTGGCAGCCGACTAATACCACTCATGGCTCGAGGGTTTAGCTATCCAGTAGCTGCTGAGACATGTTGACAACGAGTTTGGTTTCTTGTGCGATACATGGATGTTCAGATTTTTGAGTTGAGAATACTCCAGAGTTAGAAAGTGACGATAGCGGGAGGCGCTGCACTGTTCGTGCCGAACACAGAAGTTAAGCCCTAGTACGCCTGATGTAGTTGAGTTTGCCCCTGTGAGATGCGGTAGTCGCTTGGCGCATGATTCAGAAAGCTCAGCTTCGGGAGCATCTGCCTTGCCCACAGCAGCAGGGTCAGCGGTTCGATCCCGTTAACTCCATCGGTCATAGGCGTGGTGTGGCAGTCCTCCATCCGCCCTGTCAGCGTCCAGATCGCGGGTTCGATTCGTCGGGGACCGTTCAAATAAAGAAATATTTGAGACTCGTTGGCTTTCAGTTGGTGAGCAATTGACTTTTAATCAATGGGTCACTGGTTTCGAGCCAGTACCAGGGTCATATATGCGGAATCCAATGGCGGAATTGGCAGACGCACCCGAATTTAGGATCTGGCGGCTTAACGGCGTGGGGGTTCAAGTCCTTCACCCGCATTGAGAAAGTTAGCCGAAAGCGTAGCTCAGTTGGTAAGAGCCTCACGGTTTGTAAATCGGAGGGGTCGCGTGTTCAAATCATGTGGCCGGCATAAAATGCGAACGTAGTTCAGTGGTAGAGAACACCACCTTGCCCGAGTGGGGGTCATGAGTTCGAATCCGTCGTTCGTGAGAACCGGGGTGGCGGAATGGCGAACACGCAGGACTTAAAATCCTGCGAAAGGAAACTTTCGATCACCGGTTCGATCCGGTCCTCGAGCTAATATAATAATGAGCACCCTTAGCTCAACTGGATAGAGTACCTGACTACGAATCAGGCGGTTAGAGGTTTCAAACTCCTCTGTTGCATTTTATCGGGAAGTAGCTCAACGGTAGAGCACTTGGTTTTCGGACAAGGGGGTCACAAGGTTCGAATCCTGTCTTCCCGATTTATGGCGGTGTAAGCTCAGCTGGCTAGGCGTCGAGTTTCATACCAGGAGGTCAGGGGTTCAGTCCCTTCGCCGCTATATATGGTTTCTTGGACCTTCGCTCTCAACTGGTTGGAAACACTCGGCTCACTGCTCGAGCGGTCGTGGGTTCAAGGTCCTACAAAGAGTCCATATATTAATTATATGTTGAGAGGATTACCCCAGTCCGGCTGGAGAACGGTCTTGAAAACCGTCAGGCGTGTAAGCGTGCGTGGTTCGAATCACACTCCTTATAATTAAAGCGGGATGGAGCAGCTAGGTAGCTCGTCGGGCTCACTCAGCCCGAGGTCGTGAGTTCAAAATCCTGCTCCTGTGTATGGCTCGGTAAGCTCAGTTGGTGGAGAGCAATGGATTGAAAGCTCCATGTGTCGGCGGTTCGATTCCCGTCTCGCGCATTTTGTTAGGCAGGTGGCAGTCTGGTGGTAAAAACTACGTAGCCTTCAAGCTGTTGTCCGCGAGTTCGATTCTCGTGCGCTTTATTTTGGATGACTTATGGCAAGCATGCTTGAGGCGTAGCTCGAATGGTTTAGAGCGCACGCCCTGATCAGCGGTGAGGGTCGGTGGTTCGATTTCCACTCGTGCCCATATTGGAGAATTACTCAGAGGCTGAAAGGGACGGTTTGCTAAATCGTTAGGTCAGGTAACTTCGCATCGAAGTCGTCCACTCTCCAGTAGTATTATGACGAAATTATCTTTTAAAATAATTCGATTTATACTTTGGTGACAAAATGAAAATAGTTTTATCGATTTTCTTCTTTACATGGGTTTGGTATTATTCCTATTTTTGTAATGCTCTTTTCTTGTCTTTACTAATAAAAATTAACAGAGAGAATCTCGTCTAATGTTTCGGGTTTTGTTACCGTAAGAACTCAAACAGTGATTTTCGAGTTCCATTTACTGCTAACTCAAAATCTCATAATGTTATTTCTGATCTCTTATCAACTTATAATGAGAATCCGAAAAGTTTATCTTTATCAAAATTTAGAAAATCAATCATCTATTATGTCTAACACGAGGAAGAGTGATTCTTTCAAGAGAGCTAGCAATCTTTCGTCGAGCTAAGTCGTGATAATGTTCTCCTGCTGAGAGTTTCTACGACCTTCTATGGGCTTTGGTTAAAGGAGTTAACGATTAATGTCGGTAGAGTCTAAGAATGTGAAATAGTCCAGTACACAACTGTGGCTAATGGTAGAGCCGTCGGACGCTGTAACTAAGGTCTGCGATGATGCTACGACTATTTCTTTACTGTCTAAAATGGTTCTAGTGATTAGCTACCTGCCTTCTAGCATCGTCAAGAGGAGGATAACCAAGATTTTCAGGATTATCTCTCGTTATGATAATAGCTGCTGAGGAATGACACAACTTAATTCATCTTCTAACGATTAAAGGTTAGCGCACTGAGAGTGGTTACACGTGGTCTTGATGATGCTTTGTCGGTAAGGATGTTCAATGTACTGTAGAGCTCTGTGAGGTGATTGCCAGAAAGGTAATCATTACGATGTTGGTAAAACACTATGTGATCGTTGATAAAATTTTGCTATATGTTACTTTACAGTTGGAGATGGTAAGCGCGATAGAGTATCCAAGTATTCTATTATTCCTTTCTTACTGAGTATTGTTCCTTTCTATGGGATGGTCATATTTCGAGTGATGCTTAATCGTGTTTATCTCTCCTGAATCTATCATCTGCATCTTTGTATTTATATTTTTCATCTTAACTCTTGATTTTTCGAAATAAGTATTCCTATCTCTTTGTACCTTGTATGTGGGTTTTGCTTTGTGATACCTATTATTTCCAAAACGGAGTCATGGTATAGTAATTCTAACTTTGCCACTGTTATGCTATCTATTAACTCAGCTAGGTCGAATTGTTAAGAAAGCCACCTGCTGTTGATGTTAATGTTTTATTCCTCTTTCTATTTGATACTATATAAATTTTGGCTTTGCCTTATTTTATGGTTCTCTCAATGAGTCTGTGACAGATTTTGACTGTAATCAACTAGAGGTCCTAGTATAGTGTTTAGTAGCTGAGTCTTTATCTTTATTAGAGCTGTCTTGAAAATTATTTTGTATCTGTCAGTTGATGAGATTTAAATAGATTTCGTAATGTGTGGCGTAACAAAATTTGCGCCATTTTTGATACAATTAAAGGTCTTATCATGAAAGGAGTAGTGACTTTATCTTGTGACGTATTCTTTCAGCAGTGTTGGTAAGTGCGTAACTTGTGGCACAGCTGCATCTGACCAGCAGTACCTGCGAGTTATGATTCGCGAGTCAGCTCTCGCAGATAACCGCAATTAGTAACCTTAGCTACTCCAGCAAGACTTTGAGACTGCACGGCGCAGTTTGCTACAATCCGATCTCAAGTATCTGCACGACTGATGGTGAACACTAAAAATGCTAGACTGGAAAGCTATGCTGGGCAGACAGAGTTTGAGTCAATTAAAAGGTATCAAGAGTGAGTGCTGTGACTCGATCAAGATTCTTTGGCGAAACAAACTCATGGTGCTCAACAAAATAATCTGCGACTAGCTACATCTGACTCTATCTTGAACTCTAAGTCGATCTCTGAGCTATGTACTCATGTCTGGCTGTCAAAGGTGCCGCAGCATATTGTCATGTTGACAAAAGCAAAATCAAAGAGTCGATCAAAAGAGCTGCATAAAGCCGAAACAAGAACTAGCTGGCTGCTATTAATGAGATTGCAACTAATAAAGCAGGTCTTTGAGCTACAAAGCTGGTTTGACAGCTCAACAAAAGCAGAACTAGAAACAGCACAAAGTTGCTTTGGCTGCAGGAGTGGCTACAGCTCAGATGACATCACTTTGTTTCTGCTAGATCAACTGCAGAATCGGTGGCAGCTTCAACTGCAGCATCAGTTGCTCAATCTCAAGCAGATTGCAGAATCAGGGCGACCGCACGAGCAGTAGCTTCTTCAGAAGCAGCATTGTAGCTCAATCAGGAGGCGGCAGCAACTGAAACTACTGTTTCAAACAGCAACATCTGAAGCAGCACAGAACCTGTTTCAGTCCAGAGCTTCAAAGGCTTCTCAAGCATGGCTGCGCATGACTGCAGCCAATGACATCTGAAGCACGAAAGCCAGGGAAACGGCTGCTCCATGGCTGTCCGCACGCTCCTGCTGGCGGGCGCACGCGCAACTGCGCGCGCGGTAGAAATCAAGCGCCTGCGGCTGTCAGAGCACTTTCAGCTTCCAGCGGCGGAAACACCTAAGTATCCAACTGCCTTGCAACTCCTAGTACATATCCTGTTGGTCAATGTATGGGTGCTAAATCATTAACTTCATAGGTTCGGTAATTCACTGGGGTAATGCTAAAAACTGGATTGCTAGCGCACAAAGCAGCTGGCCACTCAGTCGGGACAACTCCTGCGGCGAGCAATTGCGGTTTGGCCAAATGATGGTGGGAGGGTTATGGTCACGTAGCTTACGTAACATCAGCATCAGGTGCAAATTCAATTCAAGTTATGGAAGCAAACTATGCTGGTAACATGTCAATCGGTAACTACCGTGGTACATTTGATCCAACATCTTCCAGCTCATGCGGTGGTTCTGTATACTATATTTACCCATAGCCAGTGCAAAGAAGGCGATTCAATTTTCTCAGATCGTTTTTATTGTACTGACTTTAAGTCCGTTCGCTCCGAAGGTGCAGGAAACAAATAAACTCCCACCGCTATGCGGGAGTGCGCATCGAGGATTATACACGTCTTAACAAAAACACTCCCAAACGAGGGATTACAATGCCAGTGTTCCAAGGCAATTGTAAAAGCGAAAGGAGTTAAAACTATATCTTTCAAAAACTCACGGTTGTATCACCTTACAAAATGGATGTGTAGAGGTACCACGTGTATTGCACACCCTATAGGCCTAGACGAAAAATAATCTATAATCAATATAGGAGTAGTCTTGGAGATTTTTCATGAACTATGCAATATAAAGAAACGTTATGAAATAATATGAAGGCCACTTGTGCCGAGATCATGTTGCCACAGTGACACAAGTAAGTATACCACGACGGTGGAGGTGTAGCTGTATATGGGATATTTAAAAGGTAAAAAGTGCCCTTGTGTGTTTTGATAAACACGCCAATTTAAAATATAAAGTTGGGAGACAGACATTTTTGGGCTGGAAAGTATTATTGTGTATGGTACAGGTGGGGACTAAATGAAGCAGCCACAATTAAGAAATATGTCCAGGAACAGAAGCATGATATCGCTTTGGACGAGACCAAGCGTTGAGAATACGAGAAATCGCTTTAGAGGATAACGGTAAAGTAATGCGAATACCTCTTTGAGAGGGCTTGTGACCGAGTCAGCAATGAAAGGCTTGAACAAAGTGAAAAGCCAGCGTCTTCAAGCACCCGGTAATGTAAACATAGCCCATGATCAAACTCCACCGTTAGACAGGTGGTTGTAATTTATAACAAAATATCTTTTTACGGAATTACTTTTAGACGGGAAAAGCCATCGAGGTTAAGGAATTAAATCTTTTACCCAGAATACTTGTTAAGTTACTGTATTTTATTGTTTGAAAATCAAATCTAAAAGGTAGAATGGACTGTGCAGGAATATTTTGGGAGAAATCATGTCTATACGAATTTTGAAGTTGTTTGCTTTGTCATTAACAGAATTGTATAAAAGTTGCTGATAAAATAGAGTATTGAACTCAGGAAAATCAGAAATGTTCGTAGTTTCAAAGATCGTGAATTCAAATTAATATTGAAGAATCTATCCGTAGAGTGTCATTCTTCAATCTGCAGCTCTCTGTAGGCTATTAGCAGTGGAAATCTTGGGGTGTAGTTTGATTACACCTTTAAAGCAATGCAGTGCAGAAACGATCAATGTTCATTATACCTTATTGGTTATGCAATCAAGACCATGCAGAACATTACATCAAACCAATCACATCTAATTGATTTGCTAAACACTTGCTTTAAGGGTTGCACAGGTGTTGAATCGACTTTTTGTTGGTTGACTCAATAACCCTCAAATTCAAAGGAATTCTTTTCAGTATTCCTGTAGACCATTTTGGTGAGGTGCTCCACTTATCGCAGATTAAAATCATTGCTGGTTTTACTGGAGGCCAGTGTTCATTTATTGTTTTCCAGACAGCAGTGGTTTGGCAGGCTCCATGCACGAGCTTACGCCATGTTTGAAAACGCAATCGCAATCATTGATAAACGTCGTAGTGTTGATACTATGTAGACACTTCTGGGGTTATGAATATCATTGGTAACGTTGAAGGTAAAGCCATGTATCTTTGATTGATGATACCATGATTGATGCTGCGGGTACCCTCTGCCATGCGGCGGATGTCGCTGCTGAAAGCTAGAATAGTTGCAACTTTCCATGTCCCTGCCTCATGTACTCACATGTACTGCTCCGGTCCATACGCGATAATATTCAAGTCTGCTATTGAAGCTTGTCTGTAATTGGACACGTTTATCTTCGAGAAGAGAACGTTTGATTGATAAGATTGAACGCAAATTTCAATTGCTGATTTGATTTCGAGGCAGTGATACCGTATTCACGATAAACGATCCATTGTCTACCTTTGTTTAAAGAGCCAGGCCGCCGATAAGACTAGCTAGCTGGCTGGCTTTTGTGATCGTTCGATGCGTTTGAGTGATATAATGCGAGACATAATTGCTAAAAGAGTGACAGTGATGGATTTAACACAACGTTTTAATAAAGGGTGAGATAAAGATTGAAGTTTTCGATGATTCCGTGCAAAGGTTTGACCAGGTCCCATTTCAGATGCTTACCGTATCAAAAGTTGGCACCTCGGTGAAGCACTGATTTACGACTCGAGATCAGTATGAAAGAGGCTGCTAAGAAGCTGCCTCGATCAGGTAACTCAGTCTCACTATACAGGTATGTGGGACTTCCTGGCACTAAATGAAAACGTGCGAGCTGGCAGATTTTGTTCAGGAAAAATATAATCTGCCCTTGTGAATATTGAGAATACTTGGTGACTATCCCAGGGAGCTGCAAGACCCTTTCTGCACCTGACGCTATTTGGAGCCAGGAGATACGATTCTGCTTTTACCTGCATAGCCTCTCCTGGATGTAGCCAGTACAGGAAATCTGTGGTGTGCTGAGGTGGTGAGAGTGTTCACCCACAGCGACAGACCAATTTGTTTTGACTCCGGAGATGTTAAGAAAGAGCAGTTTGGAGCAGGAGATAAACGCCAGCTGTTTTTCGCTTAACTAGTATCCAACCAGATTGTGAGCTTACCTCGTCTAACAGATTAAGGTTAGCTTCGAGGAGTTCTGTGAAAATACTGATATGCTGTTTAGTGATGAAGTTTACTCACGAGGCTAACTTATGTGGACCATGTATACTGTTGCAGTATTTGCCGGAACAAACGATTTTGATTAATGGTTTGTCTAAATCTCATGCGATGACAGGATATGTATATGGTTTGATTTTGCACCTGCATGTCTTGACTGGCTCAGTTGAGTAAGAGTCACCAGTATTTGGTAACAGCTGCACACTATCTTATGCACAATTTTGCAGCTATTGAAGCCTTATCTGCTGGTAAAGATGATGCCCCAACCAATGAAAGTTGAGTATTTGAAGCGTCGTGATTATATTCTTGATGACTGAACTTTGGTTTCAAAAAGTGTATTAAACCTGATGGTGCTTTTCTGCATCTTTGCTAAGATTCCAGAGGCCATACTAAGATTCCTTTAGTTCTGTCAAGACTTTGCCTCGTGAAAAAGGATACTACGATTATCCAGGGGTGCTTTTGGGAAGTATAGTGAGAGGCTATGTTCGCTTGTCGTATGCAGCTAGCATGGATACTAGTAAGCGCTTCTAAAACTCTCGTTTGGAAAAGTTTATGGAAGAACATGCAGAAGCTTGAGGAGTAGAGGACTTGTCCTATTCAATCGTAAATTATCGTGAGAACGATAAAGCTGTTAAGATTTTTCCGAGCAAGCTGGTGAAACGGATGTTTTTATTGGTAGGGTCAGGTCCGAAAATTAGTGCTGTGATTCAACCTGTAACCATCGCTAATTCACAGTGACTGTAAATGATGAGGGCTTTATCACTCATGAGGATTACTAGCCAGAGCAGAGTCCTTCAAAGGAAATTACAAAGCGATATTTTCAAGCTGTCTTTATGCGACTTATTTAGCTGCTCTGACGGACGTTGCTGTGCTGACGGTGTGACAGATGCGCAATGTCTGCATTCTTGGAGGAGCGCTTGATTAATGAAGAAGACTTGGATATGAAATCTTGACTAATATCTTTTGAAGATTCAGGTTTTAGACCGTTTCATTATACGATTGAATTTTCAGAGTAGTGTCTTTTGCCATCATGTGAGCCTCCTTTTGATTTTTCGTATAAGTTCTCCAAGGGTGCTTTGGTCCAAATCACTATGCAGGAGGATAAAAGGCGTAGTCACTTAGATCTCAAATGTACCTTATCTTTTAGATCGTTTTCAGGGAAGCTTTCACTTTTTGAGGAATTGAGCATATCTGTGAGATGACATGAAACGAGCTTCGACATTTATTGATGACCTCATATAATTATGTTTGGAATCACATCTTAAAAAGTAAGTTTATTGATAATCTAAAATTCTTGGGTCATATTATAGAATAAAGAAGATAGTGCTGACTAGACATGTCTTCTGCGTTTCACGTAAACAGGAAAGTAATGTTTTTCAGTCTCAAAGGTAAAATGCAGTCAGTTCGTGCTATAATAAGAAGATAATAAGCTGAGACTCTGCTAGAAAACAGTGAACTAGTCTATTTTAGTTGCACAATATTTTATTGATAGAAATCTGAGTTTATGTTTTTATGGCAGAGGACAGAGAAGAATACTATGCACTGTAATTTGGCAGTAGATGCTATAGGGTGGCGATGACCGCGCCACACACTGTAGAGGGTGTCAACTAGCTATGTAGATTTCAAAAGATATTGAAAATCAAACTTTATGGTGATGAAGCTAAAATTCAGACCTATTTGACGCGAATGAACGTGTGAGCATTGTGCGTCACTGATGAAAAGATAAATTCGGATGATGAGCCAGCTAAAGCCATTCGTAAGAAGAAAAAGCTTCACAATGGTCTTAGGTTACAGGCTGTATGGGAGAGCGGGTGCTGTGATTTCTGGACAGACATGGGTGCCCTTCTGGCTGCAGGTCTGTTTGTGGTCAGCTAAGGAGTTGAGACGTCCAGGTCTTATGTCAACATACGCAAGTTTTACTGAGTCAACCCTTTGATATGCTTGATTTGGGTGCTAACGGAAAAATACAGCTGAATCATTTGCATCAATAATACTATTTAGGATCTCTTTCATACAAAATGTGTGGAATTGCCAACCTCGATGAGTCTCCTTAATAATGGGACTGAGGAAACAAAGGGGGATAGTCTTCGTGAGCGAGGCTTTTTGAGCTCTTATCTCTGAGCCAAGTATTAACTTTCGTTGACAATGTTGAGCGCGTGAGATGTATGTCTGGAGCTGCTGATGTCAGTAGCTGATGGTTTCACAGGAAATGCAGTTCTGAAAAGGCAATCGAGGAACAGGACTTGGTGCCATGAAGACCCTTAAGTCAGCTATCATGAATGGTGGTCTTAAAAAGCTAAGTTAGGTGCCTTCCCTGTTGAGCACAGCCTAAAAAGGGATGAAAAGAGACTATGGATTACTCTAGCGCTGGAGGGTGCGGTTCTCTTCGATCTTTAAAAGCTCCCTGTAGTAAAATGTCATGGATCTGAGTGATGCTAAGGCAGTTTACTACACTATTAAAACAGGTTCATACGATGCTTGATACTATACAGGTTGTTGAGCAACTAGTTGAAGCCTTTAGTCCGAAAAGAGGCTAACTGGTGGTAAGTAGAAATTCTTCAGAAAATGCAGCTCGTAATTCAGAGCAGATGGGTAAAGAGGACATTGTTTTAACAGGCTGCAAAGTCAAGATGACTTGGGTGTGGATTCAATAGAGCGTAATTCATTATTAATTTGGAGGATGAGTTCGACCTTGAGATTTCCGATGATACATATGACTATATGGTTAAGGTAGCTCGATTTGTTGGACTATTTGTCCTGAGAATTGAATAAGAATAAAGAAAGCTAGACGTGACAATATAATAGCCGTGTACTATACGATTTGATTATTTTGTTGGAGTGAGGCAAGAAACTAAATGTTATATGGTTAGTTCTGTCACCTCCCTTTTTCTCATTATTTATTAAGAAACTCTAAAAAGGACTAAAAACACGAACGTTGTCACTCAAGCAATAAAGTTTGCTAGTATGTTGGTTTTGGATTCTGGTGTGGTATAATTAAGACGAGGAATAAACTTGAAAGGCGAACAATTCCATGTCAAAAACCAACAGTTTACTAGGGAAAGCTAAAGGATATTTTATAGTACAGAAGACGAAAATGTGATTAAGTCGGTCTATAAGGACCAGAGCAACCATGCTTAATGGTGCTCGTAAGGAGACTATTAAAGGAAAAGGTGTGCTAAATAATCAGATTTCGTCTCTTATTTTTGAAAAATTGAATGCTGCGGGTGTAGCTACTCACTTTATCGAACGTATTTCTGATACCGAACAACTTAACAAGAAAGTTACTATCATTCCTTTGGAGGTTGTTCTTCGTAATGTGACTGCGGGTTCTTTCTCTAAACGTTTTGGCGTTGAAGAAGGTTTGGACTTGAAAACTCCAATCGTTGAATTTTACTACAAGAACGATGATTTGGATGACCCATTCATCAATGATGAGCATGTGAAGTTCTTGGATATTGCCAATGATGAACAAATTGCTTATATCAAGGAAGAAACGCGTCGTATCAATGAATTACTAAAAGATTGGTTTGCATAAATTGGTCTTCGCTTGATTGACTTCAAATTGGAATTTGGTTTTGATAAGGATGGCAAAATTATCTTGGCAGATGAATTCTCACCAGATAACTGCCGCCTTTGGGATGCTGAGGGGCACCATATGGACAAGGATGTTTTCCGTCGTGATCTTGGTAGCTTGACAGATGTTTATGAAGTTGTATTGGAAAAATTGCAAGGATTGAAGTAGCCTTTTACAAATAGAATACTTGGTCTTCACTACAATCTTTAAGTAGAAATAGATAAAGGAAATAAAATGGATAAACGTATTTTCGTTGAGAAAAAAGCTGATTTTCGTGTGAAATCTCAGTCTTTAGTAAAAGAATTAAAGCATAATCTTCAGTTGAAAACTTTGAATGATCTTCGTATTGTTCAGGTTTACGATGTCTTTAATTTGGCAGAGGACTTGTTTGCGCGTGCGGAAAAACACATCTTCTCTGAGCAAGTGACTGATACTGTTTTGGACGAGGCTGCGGTTAAGGCTGATCTTGAGAAGTATGCTTTCTTTGCTATCGAAAGTTTGCCTGGTCAATTTGACCAACGTGCAGCATCTTCACAAGAAGCTTTGCTTTTGCTTGGTAGTTCAAATGACGTAACAGTGAACACAGCGCAATTGTACTTGGTTAACAAGGATATCGATGCGAATGAGTTGGAAGCTGTCAAAAACTACCTTTTGAACCCAGTGGATTCTCGTTTCAAAGATATCACTGTTGGTATTGCTAAACAGGATTTCTCTGAGTCTGACAAGACCATTCCAAGCTTGGATTTCTTTGAAACTTATACGGCAGAAGATTTTGCTAAGTATAAGGCTGAGCAAGGATTGGCCATGGAAGTGGATGACCTTCTCTTCATTCAAGATTACTTCAAGTCTATTGGACGTGTACCAACTGAGACTGAGCTTAAGGTTTTGGATACTTACTGGTCTGACCACTGCCGTCACGACTTTTTCGAGACTGAGTTGAAGAATATCGACTTCTCAGCATCTAAATTTGAAAAACAATTGCAAAGCGACTTGCAGACAAATATATTGCCATGCGTGATGAGTTGGGACGTACAGAAGAACCTCAAACCTTGATGGATATGGCGACTATTTTTGGTCGCTATGAGCGATGCTAATGGTCGTTTTGGATGACATGGAAGTGTCTGATGAAATCAATGCTTGCTCAGTTGAAATTGAAGTGGATGTCAATGGTGTGAAAAGAACCATGGCTTCTCATGTTCAAAGAATGAAACCCACAACCACCCAACTGAGATTGAACCATTTGGTGGAGCGGCTACTTATATCAGTGGTGCCATTCGTGACCCATTGTCAGGGCGTTCATACGTTTACCAAAGCCATGCGTATCTCAGGTGCTGGTGATATTACAGCACCAATTGCTGAAAACTCGTGCTGGTAAGTGCCACAACAAGTGATTTCTAAAACAGCGGCTCACGGTTATTCTTCATACGGTAACCAAATTGGTCTTTGCAACAACTTACGTTCGTGAATACTTCCACCCAGGTTTCGTTGCTAAGCGTATGGAGCTAGAGTGCAGTTGTCAGTGCGGCTCCTAAAGAAAATGTTGTCCGTAGAAAACCTGAAGCAGGTGATGTGATTATCTTGCTCGGTGGTAAGACTGGACGTGATGGTGTCGGTGGTGCGACAGGCTCTTCTAAAGTTCAAACGGTCGAATCTGTTGAAACAGCTGGTGCTGAGGTTCAAAAAGGGAATGCCATCGAAGAACGTAAGATTCAACGTCTTTTCCGTAATGGGGATGTGACACGTCTAATCAAGAAATCAAATGACTTTGGTGCTGGTGGTGTCTGTGTGGCTATCGGTGAATTGGCAGATGGTCTTGAAATTGATCTAGACAAAGTACCATTGAAATACCAAGGTTTGAACGGTACAGAAATTGCCATCTCTGAATCTCAAGAACGTATGGCCGTAGTGGTTCGTCCAGAAGATGTAGATGCCTTCGTTGCTGAATGTAACAAAGAAAATATTGATGCTGTTGTCGTTGCGACAGTAACTGAAAAACCAAATCTTGTCATGCACTGGAATGGTGAAACCATCGTTGATTTGGAACGTCGTTTCCTTGATACAAACGGTGTACGTGTGGTTGTAGATGCTAAGGTGGTTGACAAGGATGTCAAGCTTCCAGAAGAACGTCAAACATCTGCTGAAACCCTTGAAGCTGATACTCTTGAAGTCTTGGCTGACCTTAACCATGCCAGTCAAAAAGGTTTACAAACCATCTTTGATAGTTCAGTTGGTCGTTCAACAGTTAATCACCCACTTGGTGGTCGCTACCAAATCACACCAACGGAAGCTTCTGTACAGAAATTGCCAGTCCAACATGGCGTGACAACAACTGCTTCTGTTATGGCGCAAGGATTCAACCCTTATGTAGCAGAATGGTCTCCATATCATGGCGCTGCCTATGCGGTCATCGAAGCAACAGCTCGTTTGGTTGCTGCTGGTGCAAACTGGTCTAAGGCTCATTTCTCTTATCAAGAATATTTCGAGGCGTATGGATAAACAAAGCAGAGCGTTTTTGGTCAACCAGTATCAGCTCTCCTTGGATCAATCGAAGCTCAGATTCAACTTGGTTTGCCATCTATTGGTGGTAAAGACTCTATGTCTGGTACCTTTGAAGAATTGACAGTACCACCAACCTTGGTTGCTTTTGGGGTAACAACTGCAGATAGCCGTAAGGTTCTTTCTCCAGAATTCAAAGCTGCTGGTGAAAATATTTACTACATTCCTGGTCAGCTTTGGCACAAGAAATTGACTTCGATCTTATCAAGTCTAACTTTGCTAAGTTTGAAGCCATCCAAGCTGACCATAAAGTCACATCTGCATCAGCTGTCAAATATGGTGGTGTCGTTGAAGCACTTGCCCTTGCAACATTTGGTAACCATATTGGTGCCACTGTAACCCTTGAAAATCTTGAGACTGCCTTGACAGCTCAATTGGGTGGATTCGTCTTCACATCTCCGGAAGAAATTTCAGGTGTTGCCAAGATTGGACAAACAGCAGCTGACTTTACACTTACTGTCAATGGTGTAACGCTTGATGGACACAAACTTGACAGTGCCTTCCAAGGTAAATTGGAAGAGGTTTACCCAACGGAATTTGCACAAGCAACTGAGTTGGAAGAAGTACCAGCTGTGGCATCAGATGCTGTGATCAAAGCTAAAGAAACAGTTGAGATACCAGTGGTTTACATCCCAGTATTCCCAGGTACTAACTCTGAGTACGATTCAGCTAAGGCCTTTGAAAAAGAAGGTGCAAAAGTCAACTTGGTACCATTTGTAACACTTAACGAAGAGGCTATTGTCAAGTCTGTTGACACTATGGTTGACAATATCGAAAAAGCTAACATTATCTTCTTTGCAGGTGGTTTCTCAGCAGCGGATGAACCAGATGGATCAGCTAAATTTATCGTTAACATCTTGCTCAATGAAAAAGTACGTGCAGCCATTGATAGCTTCATCGAACGTGGTGGTTTGATTATTGGTATCTGTAATGGATTCCAAGCCCTTGTTAAATCAGGTCTTCTTCCATACGGTAACTTTGAAGATGCAAGCAGCACTAGTCCAACCCTCTTCTACAATGATGCCAACCAACACGTGGCTAAGATGGTTGAAACACGTATTGCCAACACTAACTCACCATGGCTTGCCGGAGTAGAAGTTGGTGACATCCATGCCATCCCAGTATCACACGGTGAAGGTAAATTTGTCGTGACAGCTGAGGAATTTGCAGAGCTTCGTGACAATGGTCAAATCTTTACCCAATATGTTGACTTCTCGAAGGTAAACCAAGCATGGATTCTAAATACAATCCTAACGGATCTGTGAATGCTATCGAAGGTATCACAAGTAAGAACGGTCAAATTATTGGTAAGATGGGTCACTCAGAACGTTTCGAAGACGGTCTCTTCCAAAATATTCCAGGAAATAAAGACCAACACCTCTTTGCGTCAGCGGTTAAATACTTTACTGGAAAATAATAGAGTGCCAAGTGCACTCAGTAATAATATTTTTCAATGTAGGAGTAGTTCTAAAGAGCTTGAAAACTTGAGTTCACATTAGTGAAATGAGAGGCTAGGAACAGTTTTTCGTTTGCATAACATTAGGAAAATATCAAAAATAAAAGGTATAAAAAATGACATACGAAGTTAAATCTCTTAATGAAGAATGTGGTGTTTTTGGTATCTGGGGTCACCCGGATGCTGCCAAATTAACTTATTTCGGACTTCACAGTCTCCAACACCGTGGTCAAGAGGGAGCAGGAATTCTCTCAAATGATGCGGGTCAATTGAAGCGTCATCGTGATATGGGGCTTCTCTCAGAAGTTTTCCGTGATCCAGCCAACTTGGATAAGCTAACTGGAACGGCTGCTATCGGTCATGTTCGTTATGCGACTGCTGGTGAAGCTTCTGTAGACAATATTCAACCATTCATGTTTAAGTTTCACGATGGACAGCTTGGTCTTGCTCATAATGGGAATTTGACTAATGCAGAGTCACTAAGACATGAGTTGGAGAAATGGAGCTATCTTAAACTCAACTTCTGACTCAGAAATCTTAGCTCACTTGATTCGTCGTAGCCACAACCCATCATTCATGGGTAAAGTAAAAGAAGCTCTGAGCACTGTTAAAGGTGGATTTGCTTATCTTCTTATGATTGAGGACAAGCTTATTGCAGCTTTGGATCCAAATGGCTTCCGTCCCCTTTCTCTTGGTAAGATGAGCAATGATGCTATCGTGGTTTCATCTGAAACATGTGCCTTTGAGGGTGTTGGTGCAGAATGGATTCGGGATGTAAATCCAGGTGAGGTTGTTATCATCGATGATAATGGCATCACTTACGATAACTATACAACGGATACGCAATTGGCTGTTTGTTCGATGGAGTATATCTACTTTGCCCGTCCTGATTCAAATATCCAAGGGGTCAATGTCCATACAGCTCGTAAACGTATGGGGGCTCAATTGGCACGTGAATTCAAACATGAAGCAGATATAGTCGTTGGTGTGCCTAATTCATCACTTAGCGCAGCCATGGGATTTGCGGAAGAATCAGGCTTGCCAAATGAAATGGGTTTGATTAAAAACCAATACACTCAACGTACCTTTATCCAACCAACACAAGAATTGCGTGAGCAAGGAGTTCGTATGAAGCTCTCTGCCGTATCAGGTGTTGTGAAAGGAAAACGTGTGGTTATGATTGACGACTCTATTGTACGTGGGACAACATCACGTCGTATCGTTAATTTGCTAAAAGAAGCAGGAGCAACAGAGGTCCACGTAGCAATCGGTAGCCCAGCCCTTGCCTACCCATGTTTCTACGGTATCGATATTCAAACACGTAAGGAATTGATCGCCGCCAATCATACGGTTGAGGAAACACGCGAAATCATTGGTGCGGATAGCTTGACTTACTTGTCCATTGATGGCTTGATTGATTCTATTGGAATTGACACAGATGCACCAAACGGTGGCCTTTGTGTGGCTTACTTTGATGGTAAATATCCAACACCATTGTATGACTACGAAGAACGCTATTTGGAAAGTTTGAAAGAACACACTTCTTTCTATTAAGAGCAGTGCAGAAGAAAAAAGAGGAAAAAATTATGTCTAAAAATGCTTACGCTTCACGTCTCACTACTGACTAAAAGCTAAAGCATTTGTCAGTAGACACTTTGCCCTATGGGGTCAAAGCTAGAGACCTGACTAGTATTTTTAGATAAAAAGATGGTTCATCTAAAAATACGTCGCACTCTTTCTCGAAAAAAGAAAAGGAATAAATAAAATGACAAATAAAAATGCTTACGCTCAATCGGGTGTGGATGTTGAAGCAGGTTATGAAGTTGTTGAACGTATCAAAAAACACGTTGCCCGTACAGAGCGTGCAGGTGTCATGGGAGCTCTCGGTGGCTTCGGTGGTATGTTCGACCTTTCAAAAACAGGTGTTAAAGAGCCTGTTTTGATCTCAGGTACAGATGGTGTCGGTACTAAACTCATGCTTGCTATTAAGTACGACAAACACGATACTATCGGTCAAGACTGTGTTGCTATGTGTGTTAACGATATCATCGCCGCAGGTGCTGAGCCCCTTTACTTCCTTGACTACGTAGCAACTGGTAAAAATGAACCAGCTAAATTGGAGCAGGTCGTTGCTGGTGTTGCTGAAGGTTGTGTGCAAGCTGGTGCAGCCCTTATTGGTGGTGAAACTGCTGAAATGCCTGGTATGTATGGTGAAGACGACTATGATTTGGCAGGTTTCGCGGTAGGTATCGCAGAAAAATCTCAAATCATCGACGGCTCAAAAGTAGCTGAAGGTGACGTGCTTCTTGGACTTGCTTCAAGCGGTATCCACTCAACGGTTACTCACTCGTGCGTCGTGTATTTGCTAATTACACAGGGGAAGAAGTTCTCCCAGAGCTTGAAGGCAAAAAACTTAAAGACGTTCTTCTTGAACCAACTCGTATCTACGTCAAAGCAGCTTTGCCACTCATCAAAGAAGAATTGGTTAACGGTATTGCCCACATCACAGGTGGTGGTTTCATCGAAAATGTACCACGTATGTTCTCAGATGACTTGGCTGCTGAAATTGATGAAAGCAAAGTGCCAGTTCTTCCAATTTTTTTAAAGCCCTTGAAAAAAATATGGTGAAATCAAACATGAAGAAATGTTTGAAATCTTCAACATGGGATATTGGTCTCATGCTTGCGGTTAAACCAGAAAATGTTGAACGTGTCAAAAGAACTTCTTGACGAACCTGTTTATGAAATTGGTCGTATTGTGAAGAAAGATGGCGCAAGTGTGGTGATAAAATAATGGTGAAATCACCATTTTATACGGAGAAATTGTAGAAAGGAGTGTTTAGTTAGCAAGCCTAACTGAACACGGGACTCATTTTCTAGGAAAAAAGAGAAATCATTGCTGGGTGCTTGCACACAAAATGATTTCCTATTTTTCTACGAAACTGTTCGGCTAGCCGAAACGTCCCTTTGTATCGAATATGAAGATTGCTGTTTTTGCCTCTGGCAACGGCTCAAACTTTCAGGTGATTGCGGAACAATTTCCAGTAGAATTTGTTTTTTCAGATCACCGTGATGCCTATGTCTTAGAACGTGCCAAGAATCTTGGTGTGACTAGCCATGCCTTTGAGCTCAAGGAATTTGACAATAAAACGGCTTATGAAGAAGCTATCGTCAAACTCTTGGATGAACACCAGATTGATTTGGTTTGCTTGGCGGGTTATATGAAAATCGTTGGCCCAACCTTGCTGGCAGCTTATGAAGGTCGTATCATAAATATCCACCCGGCTTATCTTCCTGAATTTCCAGGTGCTCATGGCATTGAGGATGCTTGGAATGCAGGTGTTGACCAGTCTGGTGTGACTATTCACTGGGTGGATTCTGGTGTTGATACCGGTAAGGTTATCAAACAAGTCCGTGTGCCACGCCTTGAAGGTGATACCCTTGATACTTTCGAAACTCGTATCCACGAAACAGAGTACAAGCTCTATCCAGAAGTCTTGGATAGTTTGGGAGTTGCACGAAAATAAGAAAGCCCTAGAGCTGAAAGATAATTTGACTGTAGCAGCTAAAGAACTTTTTTAAAAAAGGAAAAGAAAGAAAATGACTAAACGAGCACTTATTTCAGTCTCAGACAAAGCGGGCATTGTTGAATTTGCCCAAGAACTCAAGAAACTTGGTTGGGATATCATCTCAACAGGTGGGACCAAAGTTGCCCTTGATAATGCTGGGGTAGACACCATTGCCATCGATGATGTGACTGGTTTCCCAGAAATGATGGACGGTCGTGTGAAGACTCTCCACCCAAATATCCATGGTGGTCTCCTCGCTCGTCGTGACCTCGATAGCCACCTCCAAGCGGCTAAGGATAATAATATCGAACTTATCGACCTTGTTGTGGTAAACCTTTACCCATTCAAGGAAACCATCCTCAAACCAGACGTAACTTATGCTGATGCGGTTGAAAACATCGATATCGGTGGGCCATCTATGCTTCGTTCAGCAGCTAAAAACCACGCTAGCGTAACAGTTGTGGTAGACCCTGCTGACTATGCTGTTGTTCTTGACGAATTGTCAGCAAACGGCGAAACAAGTTACGAAACTCGTCAACGTTTGGCAGCAAAAGTATACCGTCACACAGCTTCATACGACGCTTTGATTGCGGAATACTTCACAGCTCAAGTGGGTGAAACAAAACCTGAAAAACTCACTTTGACCTATGACCTCAAGCAACCAATGCGTTACGGTGAAAACCCTCAACAAGACGCAGACTTCTACCAAAAAGGTTTGCCAACGGCTTACTCAATTGCTTCAGCTAAACAGCTTAACGGTAAAGAATTGTCTTTCAACAATATCCGTGACGCTGATGCCGCTATCCGTATCATCCGTGATTTCAAAGACCGTCCAACAGTTGTGGCTTTGAAACACATGAACCCATGTGGTATCGGTCAAGCTGACGACATCGAAACAGCTTGGGACTACGCTTATGAAGCTGACCCAGTATCAATCTTCGGTGGTATCGTAGTCCTCAACCGTGAAGTTGACGCTGCGACAGCTAAGAAAATGCACGGTGTCTTCCTTGAAATCATCATTGCACCAAGCTACACAGACGAAGCGCTTGAAATCTTGACAACTAAGAAGAAAAACTTGCGTATCCTTGAGTTGCCATTTGACGCTCAAGACGCTAGCGAAGTGGAAGCAGAATACACTGGTGTTGTTGGTGGTCTCCTCGTTCAAAACCAAGACGTTGTTAAAGAAAGTCCAGCTGACTGGCAAGTGGTTACTAAACGCCAACCAACAGAGACAGAAGCGACAGCTCTTGAGTTTGCTTGGAAAGCTATCAAGTATGTGAAATCAAATGGTATCATCGTAACTAATGACCACATGACACTTGGTGTTGGCCCAGGTCAAACCAACCGTGTGGCTTCAGTCCGTATCGCCATTGAGCAAGCTAAAGACCGCCTTGATGGTGCTGTTCTTGCTTCAGATGCCTTCTTCCCATTTGCAGATAACGTAGAAGAAATCGCCAAAGCAGGTATCAAAGCAATCATCCAACCAGGTGGATCAGTACGTGACCAAGAGTCAATCGAAGCTGCTGATAAACATGGTTTGACAATGATCTTTACAGGCGTTCGTCACTTCCGTCATTAAGAATTTACAAAGCATCCAAGAAATTGGATGTTTTTTAGATTCCTAAGCTTCCTTTAAGCTCTCCAAGTTATACTAATACCATCCTAAATAACTTTTTTTCATTTTCATAATCTCCCAAGAGGTGGTCCAAGTGGCTGCCTTTTTTTGTGTCCAAATTTGGATACATACCCATATCTCCGAACAAATATGTTATAATGGTTATGTATAATTCGTGAAAATTGCTAATTTTTTTCCGAATGATTGTCGTTAACGGGCATTTGCCCCTAGTCTTATTTGATATTGAGGTATCTTTCAAATGAAACTTTTTGGTTGTTGGTTCTGGTGGTCGTGAACATGCGATTGCCAAGAAATTATTGGAGTCTAAGGACGTTGAGCAAGTTTTTCGTGGCTCCTGGTAATGACGGGATGACATTGGACGGTCTTGATTTGATCAATATCGGAATTTCCGAACATTCTAAGCTGATTGACTTCGCAAAAAGCGAACGATATTGCTTGGACCTTTATCGGTCCAGATGATGCCCTTGCAGCTGGTATCGTGGATGATTTCAATGCGGCTGGACTCAAAGCCTTTTGGTCCTACCAAGGCTGCGGCTGAGCTTGAGTGGTCTAAGGATTTTTGCTAAGGAAATCATGGTCAAGTACGACGTTCCGACAGCAGCCTATGGCACATTTTTCAGATTTCGAGGAAGCCAAGGCCTACATTGAGGAAAAAAAGGCGCTCCAATCGTCGTCAAGGCAGACGGCTTGGCCCTTGGGAAAGGTGTCGTCGTTGCTGAAACGGTTGAGCAAGCCGTCGAAGCTGCTCACGAGATGCTTTTTGGACAATAAATTCGGTGATTCAGGTGCGCGTGTGGTCATCGAGGAATTCCTTGACGGGGAAGAGTTTTCTCTTTGCCTTTGTCAATGGGGGAAAAAGTTCTACATCATGCCAACGGCTCAGGACCACAAACGTGCTTATGATGGCGACAAGGGTCCCTAACACTGGTGGGATGGGTGCCTATGCGCCAGTTCCTCACTTGCCACAGAGCGTGGTTGACACAGCGGTTGACACTATTGTCAAGCCAGTTCTTGAAGGTATGATCAAAGAAGGTCGTCCTTACACTGGTGTCCTTTACGCTGGACTTATCTTGACAGCTGATGGCCCTAAAGTCATCGAGTTCAACTCACGTTTTGGTGATCCTGAAACACAAATCATCTTGCCTCGTTTGACATCTGACTTTGCACAAAACATCACTGACATTTTGGAAGGTAAAGAGCCAGCCATCACTTGGACGGACAAGGGTGTGACACTTGGTGTGGTTGTAGCCTCAAACGGCTACCCACTCGCTTATGAGAAGGGTATCAAACTTCCAGCCAAGACAGAGGGTGACATCATCACTTACTATGCTGGTGCTAAATTCGCTGAAAATGGCCAAGACCTCCTCTCAAACGGAGGACGTGTCTACATGCTTGTCACAACAGCAGATACCGTCAAAGATGGCCAAAACATTATCTACAACGAACTCAGCAACCAAAACACAGAAGGCCTCTTCTATCGTACGGATATCGGTAGCAAGGCTAACAAATAAAACTCTTTGAAAATCTTCGATTGACTGTGTTAAAGCTCCTTGATGAACGTTAGTTCTATCTTCGTCGCTTTGCCTTGTCACTCTGTGATTTTCTTTGAGTTTTCGAATATCAATGCTATTTTAGGCGACGAAGTCGCCAATCCGATAATGGTCGCCGTGGTGAAAAGACCAGAACAGGATCTGTTCTGGTCGGGGGAAACTTTGAGACTTTAGGCTCAAAGTTTAGGAATGAAACCGAAGGTTTGCTTCCGTCCCCACCACCTAAGACCATTATCAAAAAAGAAAAAGGATATTAACTATGAAACCAGTAATTTCCATTATCATGGGCTCAAAATCTGACTGGGCAACCATGCAAAAAGCCGCTGAAGTCCTCGACAACTTTGGTGTCGCTTACGAAAAGAAAGTTGTTTCCGCACACCGTACACCGGACCTCATGTTCAAGCATGCCGAAGAAGCACGTAGTCGTGGCATCAAGGTCATCATCGCAGGTGCTGGTGGCGCTGCTCACTTGCCAGGTATGGTTGCTGCTAAAACAACCCTTCCAGTCATTGGTGTTCCAGTCAAATCACGTGCCCTCAGTGGCGTGGATTCGCTCTATTCTATCGTTCAGATGCCAGGTGGTGTTCCAGTCGCAACCATGGCTATCGGTGAAGCTGGTGCGACTAATGCAGCCCTCTTTGCCCTTCGTCTCCTCTCAGTAGAAGACAAGGCCATTGCGGATGCGCTTGCTAACTTTGCTGAAGAACAAGGAAAAATCGCAGAGGAGTCTACAAATGAGCTCAACTAAAACCATTGGAATCATCGGTGGTGGCCAGCTCGGTCAGATGATGGCTATCTCAGCTATTTACATGGGCCACAAGGTTATCACCCTTGATCCTGCGGCAGATTGTCCATCTTCTCGTGTGTCTGAGGTTATCGTGGCACCTTATGACGATGTGGACGCCCTTCGTCAGTTGGCGGACCGCTGTGATGTTCTCACTTATGAGTTTGAAAATGTCGATGCTGACGGCCTTGATGCTGTTATCAAAGACGGTCTGCTCCCACAAGGAACAGACCTGCTTCGCATTTCTCAAAACCGTATTTTTGAGAAGGACTTCCTCTCAAACAAGGCTAAAGTGACGGTTGCGCCTTATAAGGTCGTGACATCTAGCCTTGATTTGGAAGATATTGACCTTTCTAAAAAATACGTCCTCAAGACAGCGACAGGTGGTTACGATGGCCACGGTCAAAAAGTCATCACATCAGTCGACGATTTGGAAGAGGCAAATGCCCTTGCTAACTCAGCCGAGTGTGTCTTGGAAGAGTTCGTCAACTTCGACCTCGAGATTTCGGTCATCGTGTCTGGTAACGGCAAGGATGTGACGGTTTTCCCAGTTCAGGAAAATATCCATCGCAACAACATCCTCTCTAAAACTATTGTGCCTGCCCGTATTTCTGACAGTCTAGCTGAGAAAGCTAAAGCTATGGCTGTGAAGATTGCTGAGCAACTTAACCTCTCTGGTACCCTCTGTGTGGAAATGTTTGCGACAGCTGATGATATCATCGTCAATGAAATCGCACCACGCCCACACAATTCAGGCCACTACTCAATTGAAGCCTGTGACTTTTCACAGTTTGACACGCATATCTTAGGTGTTCTCGGTGCACCGCTTCCAGCAATCCACCTTCATGCACCTGCTATCATGCTCAACGTCCTCGGCCAACACGTCGAAGCAGCTGAGCGTTATGTCACAGAAAATCCAAGCGCCCACCTCCACATGTATGGTAAACTAGAAGCGAAGCACAACCGCAAAATGGGACATGTGACTTTTTTTAGTGATGAACCAGATAGTGTGGTTGAGTTTGGGAAAGGAATTGATTTTTAGGTGAGAATAGCAATCCTAGGACTCGGAGTTATCGGGACCACTTACGCCTACGCTTTTCAAAAAGCAGGTCATCAAGTAGAACACGTACTTAGAGACAGTAAGCGAAACAATGCTCCAAAATCCCTCTTGGTTGATTTGCTAGATGGTCGCTATCATTCCAAGGGTGAAAACAAACACGACACCTATGAAGTTCATGTGGCAGAAGCTCATTCGGAATATGATTTTATTTTTCTCAGTGTGCGTCATGGTTTTGTCAAAGAAGCCGTGGAAACCTTGCGAAAAAATAATATCAAAGGCACCCTCGTTTTCTTCTGCAATTTCTGGAATACACGAAAAGAGGTCCAAGAGTGGGCAGGAGATTACGACTATATTCTGGCTTTTCCGACAGCGGGCGGTCATATGCAGGAGGACCATTTGGATGGTGTCTTGTTCGACCATTTAATGCTAGAAGGTGAGCAAAAAGCAGACATTTCTAACTATGCTGATCTGACAGATTTATTGACTTCTGCAGATTTGAAGTGGGAAGTTCCTCATGATATGGTCGAGTGGATTTGGATTCACATGGCGATTAATGCGGGTGTTACTTCGACAGCTGCTCGTTCAGGAAATTTGGAAAACCCAGAAGAATTGGCTTTGAACTTGATGAATAGTTCTTCGGAATTATCATTAGCCATCAAGGCCATTCGAGAGGCTTTGAAAGTCGTAGAAGCGCGTGGCGTAAATTTGAAGCTTTACAAAGCTGAACTCTTACCTTACAAAATTCCCTCGTGGATTGCCGGAAAAGCCATGAAAATCATGTTTGCGAAAAATGAGCTGACAAGAAAAATCATGACCTTGCACAATGATAAACAAGATATCTTCTACTGTTGTCAAAGTGTCTATCAGACGGGTCAGGAGTTAGGTGTTGAGATTCCCATTCTTGAAGCAAATATGAAGGGCATTTCGCTTTAGGAGGTTTTTATAATTCAACTCATCGTCAACGCATTTGTTGAAAAAGATAAGACTGGGGCAGTCGTTGAAGTCTTGTATGCGAGTAGCAATCACGAAAAATTGAGAGCTAAGTATGAAGAGTTGGTTGCTCAATATCCTGAAAACTATTTAGCTATCTATGATTTGCCGATGGATACTGATTTGAATACACTCGATCACTATCCATCAGTGTGGATTGGGAAAGAAGAATTTGAATGAGCTAAGACTAAAATATTTGATAGATAGAAAGAGAGAGTGTGTATTCAAAAAGTAAATAGTAATGAGAGATAGAAAAAGGCTTATTATTGCAGAGATTGTCCTGAAACAAGATAGGAGAATTTTATATGACGGGTTTTTGGGAAGATTTGCGGGAAAGAATTATAGCAAATCAACAAGCTAAGCTAGATGATGCAGCATATAATGAGCGATTAGATAACATTGGAAAGGCTACAACAGCTCTTTTAGAAGCTGGAATTGACGAGGAAAGAACAAAGGCACTACTTCAAAAGCATTGGGATCTTCGTCCCAGTGAGGCCCAAGAGTTTATTGATTTTGTATATAAATATGTCCTAAAAACGAAAAAGGAAAAGTAGAATTGAGATTTCCTATGACATTATGATTAGAGACTTTATCACAGACTCAATTAGAATGTCATTATGTCATAGAAAAATTAAGTGTAAAGGAAGTGTTGATGCTAAGTTTTGTTAGGAGGTTCTTTGAAATTGAGTCAGTAAAAGAGGATGTGGTTGATTATCAAAGTAGATTCCTCAATTATAAAAATATAGTTGAGAAATCTAATACATCTGAAAGAATAGTAGTAGTTAAAAATCTCTTATCGATTATAATAGAGTATTTAAATTTTTGATGAAGCTATTCAAACTATTGAAACAATTCATGATGCGCAAAAATAATTCGTCAATTGAGACAATTTATAATATGCTTGCAGATAGAAATGATGTGATTACTGATGAAATAATTTTGCGAAAAAAATTCATCGGATGATTTGAAGTTCTATCGTGATAAAACGATTAGAGAAGATGGCCCGATAAAAATAGCTATTAGAGAGTTTCCTATTTTTATTGAATACTTGGAATTCTGATAGGATAATAGAAATTTCAAAGACATAAATGATAATAATGTTTTTGATGGGGAACGTTACAGTAGTAATATAGAAAATCATTATATTTATCCTATGGATATTGTAGTTTGTAATGGAGCTAATCACTCACAATTTGCTGCGAGATTTCAACATGAAGGACAGACTGTTATAAAGGCTGTCTATAATTATTCAAATTTATATGAAAAGATATATTTTGATGGTTTAAATTATAGAAAGAAATTGGATGATTCAACTATTGCATTATCCTATGATAAAAAGATAATTTTCTATTCGGGAGTTATTTTTGAACTTGGAAGATATTTATTGGAAGCTGAGTACCATAGGTTTTAGAAATTTATAAGGATATTCAGCATTAGTCCCATACTCCCAATCTTTACATAGAAAAAAATAAAAAAGAAAGGAACAAGGGCACCGTATTCTTTAACTGAATACGGGCTACGGACTTCCTAATTGTAAACAAAGAAAGGAAATGGGCATCTAGTTTGCAGAACTGAACCCGGGCGGAAAGCTCGGAATTTAGATAAACCTCCTAGGACGCAAGCGTCCGTCGTTGGTTTCCTAAAATTCAGTCGCTTTCTAGTCGCCCTTGGTATCTTAAAAATGATCGAACGTTACTCTCGCCCAGAAATGGCGAACATTTGGACTGAAGAAAATAAATACCGTGCTTGGCTTGAGGTGGAAATCTTGGCTGACGAAGCATGGGCTGAGTTGGGGGAAATCCCTAAGGAAGATGTGGCTTTGATTCGTGAAAAAGCGGACTTTGACATCGACCGTATTTTTGAAATCGAGCAGCAAACTCGTCACGATGTGGTTGCCTTCACACGTGCGGTTTCTGAAACGCTTGGTGAAGAGCGTAAGTGGGTTCACTATGGTTTGACTTCTACTGACGTGGTAGATACTGCCTATGGTTACCTCTACAAACAAGCCAACGATATCATCCGCAAGGACCTTGAAAACTTCCTTAACATCATCGCTGACAAAGCGAAAGAACACAAGTTCACTATCATGATGGGTCGTACGCACGGTGTGCACGCTGAGCCTACAACTTTTGGTCTTAAATTGGCAACTTGGTACAGCGAAATGAAACGTAACATCGAGCGTTTCGAGCATGCTGCTGCTGGTGTGGAAGCTGGTAAGATTTCTGGTGCGGTTGGTAACTTTGCCAACATCCCACCATTCGTTGAAAAAAATACGTCTGCGACAAACTTGGGTATCCGTGCTCAAGAAATCTCTACACAGGTCCTTCCTCGTGACCTTCACGCTGAGTACTTTTGCAGTTCTTGCGAGCATCGCAACTTCTATCGAGCGTATGGCAACTGAGATCCGTGGTCTTCAAAAAAATCTGAACAACGTGAAGTGGAAGAGTTCTTCGCTAAAGGTCAAAAAGGGTCTTCAGCAATGCCTCACAAACGTAACCCTATCGGTTCTGAAAATATGACAGGTCTTGCACGTGTTATCCGTGGTCACATGGTAACAGCTTATGAAAATGTAGCCCTCTGGCACGAGCGTGATATCTCTCACTCATCAGCTGAGCGTATCATCGCACCAGACACAACCATCTTGATTGACTACATGCTCAACCGTTTTCGGGAAACATCGTTAAGAACTTGACAGTCTTCCCAGAAAAACATGATCCGCAACATGAACTCTACATTTGGTTTGATCTTCAGCCAACGTGCGATGCTTACTTTGATTGAAAAAGGCATGACTCGTGAGCAAGCTTACGACCTTGTTCAACCAAAGACTGCCCAATCATGGGATAATCAAGTAGACTTCAAACCACTTCTTGAAGCAGATCCAGAGGTAACTCTCGCCTCACCCAAGAAGAAATCGACGAGATCTTTCAACCCAGTTTACTACACTAAACGTGTTGATGAAATCTTCGAACGCATCGGTTTGGGTGACTAACCTAAGCAAAAGTAACAGAAAAGCAGGGCAGACCTGCTTTTTATTTGAAAAAACATTAAAAATAGCGC